>Ga0209726_10000061_pt1 | contig 216114 bp, 133 predicted proteins | sample Subgrocontami54m_FD_187453 | JGI IMG/M metagenome (GOLD analysis project Ga0209726, IMG submission 187453) | Subsurface groundwater microbial communities from S. Glens Falls, New York, USA - GMW46 contaminated, 5.4 m (SPAdes) (version 3) | ecosystem: Environmental > Aquatic > Deep subsurface...
TTCAGTTGATCTTCTGAAGGAAATGAAGACAGCGGTGGATCGCTTGGCTGAGGACATTCGGCATGCCGAATTCAGGCAAGGAGAATGGATTGAGGGCTCCGGCCACATTCAAAAAATTCCCGTGCCGGATTTGGTGGACAAGGCGATTGCAGAGTTCGAGATGGCCAAGGATGTGGCGTCGCTGAAGAAGCTGTTTGATGGTGTCACGCAGGACATGAACGCCTGGCCACCGGAATTGCCAGAGGCGGGACGGCGCGAGCTGCAAACCTATCAACGACTCCTGCAGGGGGCGCTTGAGCGGAGCGAAGGAGGGCAGACAGAAGAGGATACGCCATCTCGAGACCTCAAAGGCCCCCTCGCTCCTGAAACCAATCCTCTTATTGCCCAGCTCATCCGCGAAGGGAAGATGATCGAGTTGCGTGCGGAGCAGGGGAAGCTTCAGGCTCATCGGCTGAAATATGTCGATGGCTATCAGCCGGGTGTGACGGATCTCGCGCGCTACCACGGCGGCTCGGTGGAGCTCACCTCGCTCCTGACGAACGACCAGCAGCAAGAGCTGCTCAAGTGGCTGGCCACCCATCATGTGCGGGGCGCGCCGGCCAAGTTCCGCATCGCCCTGGGGCAGGCGGCGTTGGGCTGGCAGGATGACGTGGAGCACGCCAACATCGCTCACGCCGGCTTCCGCGACCAGGCCATCTACCTGGGTGAATTCCTCTTCCGTTATCTCCTCACGCCAGGCCGCGAAGGTCTTCGGGCTGACGTTTTCGATGAAGAGCTGCACCATCTGGAGGATGCTACCTACCTCGATGATCCGCAAGACTCTGCCTATCGCCAACGGCTTCAAACAGTCGGTCGCGTGGTGCACGAACTTGAGCGCGCGCATGAGATGGTTACCTGGTCAGCGGTTCCCATCCCACCGACCAGGGCGGAGGTGGAGCGCATGCGGGCGGCGGTGCAGCAGCGCGACGGTGTCTTAGGATATAACGATCTTATTCAGCGCCATGAGGACGAGTATGCCACGCTGCTGCAGTTCCAACGCCAGGCGGATGCGATCACTCATCCGGCCTGGCGCGAGCCGGTGGTAGAGGAGGTGGTGCGGCGGAATCTGTTGGTGCAGCTCATTCATAAACTTCTCAACGGTGTGGGTCACGCCCATGGCATCAGCCGGACCGCGGTGGATGTGGATCTCTTAGCTGAGCGGCAGCGCCGGCGCCAACGCCCACAGCCCAACGATTCCGCTTGGTCAGCGCTTGATCGAAGCGCCGTGCTCGCACGCGCCTTCTGGCTCTTGTGGGACTTCAATGGGTTGGAGGGTTCGGTGCCGAAGAGTTTGGCGGAGCGCGACAGTTTGCCTATGCTCCTCCCATTCTCTATCCCAATGGATTCGCTCTGGCAGATGGCTGATCGGTTTGTGGCCTTCCTCAAACAACGCGCAGGGGTAGAAGCTGCATGGCGCAGCGACGTGGGCCATCAAGATAGATGGTTCAACCTCTATCGGGTGGGTGCTCGAGGAGCTGGACCCAGCCTGATGGAGCTGTTTGATCAATTTCTCTTGGAGGATCGTGAGGGGCAGGCGCAGGTGGCGTTCTTCGGGATTTCCCTTGGAGAGGCGCTGGACAGCGTGGCATTCCATCTGACGCACTGGCCACGGCAGCCGGCTGAGGCGGCAACACGGTTGCTGATCGATATGGCGAATGTCATTACCCACTATCGCTTGACGCCGGCCAGCCGAGCCGCATTGATTCAGGTGCTGGCCGAGCGCGCAGCTTTTCGGAAGATGCCCACCGAGACATTCACCCGTCTGCTCAGAGATGCCGCCGGCTCGTTGCGGAAGAATGAGGACACGCTCTTGGCCGCGCGCGTGGCCGATCAACTGATCGACGCATTGCTGCCTGAGAGGCTTTCACGCTATAGCCACATGGATGCTCAGATGTTCACAGTACTGCTTGAGCGCGTGTTGGCCAGACGCCTCAGATGGTATGACGAAGAGCGGCAACAGGCCGCGGGATTGATGACACCGTTCGCGAACATCCGTCGGACGCTGCGGCCGGTCGAGCAGCTCAATGCGATGCTGAAAGAGGGAGGCTATCCGGAGCTGTGTGTGAAGGCCACTGCCCAAGCACGCCAGGTCCTGGAAACCCTGCACATCCCCTATGCCGTGATCGACAAGATGAGCTTTCTCACGTATGCGCATGAGCGGAGTTCGTTGTATCCATTCGACGAGCGGATTCGCAAGCTCTGGTGGGACTTCGATGAGGGTGATACACCCCTGCATCGATTCATTGTCATGAACGTCCGCGGCATCCCCCTCATCCTTGAGCTGACGGGCGACCAGTTTGTCCGTGGGCCTGGCGAGCCTGGGCCGTTTTTCGATGTCGGGATTGTCATCATCCCAGTGGCCGAGTTGCAACCGGATGACTGGCCCTATGTGGGCGGCAACGCCTATCTCAACGATGCGCAGCGGGCGCATCTGCTGAAGGTCTTGAACGGCGATATGCGGCTGTTAAAGCTGCTGACTGCGCGTGAGGTCATTGATCTGGCGGCGACCAGCGGGTTACCGCTGTCCTTGGTGCTTGATGAGGCGGAGTGGAGGCTCATCAGCCACGAGGCGTCGGTGGTGGTGCCGGAGCCCGCCACCCGCACGGTCGCACAGATGCGGGAGGTGTTGCCGGCATCGCCCGCACAGGCCCCACGGTCTGACGCGGTCGATGGCGCGCAGGTGCAATACTGGGCGTACAAAGATATTGACCGGACTTCAGATCGTCTGCAGCGTGCCCAGCATGGGGTGCGATACGATATCACGATTCTTGCTCCCTCTAATGACAGCCATCACATCGGTGGGGAGTTGGTGAGAACGTACGGCCACTACCATCTCCCGCGAGATCCCATGCCGCTGCCGGAGGTGTACGAAGTACTCTCGGGCGAGGCGTGGTTTCTCCTCCAGCGGCCGAAGGCGGATGATCCGTCCGTGATTGAGGATGTCATCTTGGTGAAGGCCAAGGCAGGCGAGAAGGCCATCATGTTGCCGGGCTATGGGCATCTGACGATCAATCCCTCGCCGACACAGCCGTTGGTGATTGCTAACTGGGTCAGTCCCGAGGCGACCTCCGACTATCGTCTCTATACGCGCTTCCACGGTCCGGCCTATTATGCAATGTATTCGCCGACAGGGAAGATCGAATGGCAGCGCAATCCTCTGTATGCCGTCGTGCCGCCGCCAAGATTCGTGCAGCCGGCAGCAGAGTTGCCAGCGTTTGGTTTAAGGACCGGCCGGCCGATGTATGCGCTGATTCGGAGCACTCCTGACCGGCTGGCGTTCCTGAATCGTCCAGCAGCCTTCGAGCCGGTGTTTGCTCACGCGTTTGTTCCCGCCTCGCTCACCGGATTACCGATGCCTCTCGTTGCGATCGGGGCTGGGGTGGTGCTGCTCGCGGGCGGGGTGGTAGGCGCGGCGATTGCGCTGACGCTAGCGGTGGTCTATCGGAAGGACCTGCTAGCTCGACTTCAAGCAGGGCGGGCTTCGGCGGCTTCAAGCCGTTTGCTGAAAGTGGTGAGGTCGCTGCGGACGAGTCTCAATTCTGTTTTGACGGCTTCCATCTCGCGAGTCGTCTTGGCACTGACGAAGGTCAGCGTGTCAAGATCGCCGGGAACTTTGCGCACCACATCGGCAAGTGATTTCAGCTCATCAGGCACAGGAGCCAGCGATTTGACGACTGGCGTGATGAGCTCCAATCCCGTCTCGAGTCTGGCTGTCCGCCGCTCATTCCGCTCAGAGCGTTCGGTCAGGCCGCTAACCGCTTCGGCCACCAGGCTCAGTTCTTTCTTCAACGCCTCCAACAGCACGTTGGTGCGCCTGGCTTCGCTGCCGTTGGCGCTGGGGCGAGGCTTCTTCGGGGTGCTCATCAGGGGCGGTAGGATAGCACCGCGCCCCTCTACTGTCAAGCCGGCATGGAATTGGTGGGGGTGGTCAGCGATCCTTAGGGCGGGGGTCATTGTCTTGCTGATGCTCCATCGCCGTCAGGCGGCTGTCAAGCGGGATACCCAGGAGCGTGACGACGGCGCACATACTCTCTGGATTCATGAGGTTCAGCGGTGCACATTACAAATGAGGATATTAGATGCGTGGAGGCAGGTACGGGGCCTTACAGCGAAGCACGCCATCGTGATTAATCGCACCACGGCTGAATCTCGAAGGGCTGCCGGCGACTCGCTGATGAAGAGTATTCAACTATTGGTCGCCCGTCGCGTCCGACATGAGATCCATGCCCAGTATGTGAGATCGATCCATCAAGGACAAGCGGCTGGGGTTTCAGTTGATCTTCTGAAGGAAATGAAGACAGCGGTGGATCGCTTGGCTGAGGACATTCGGCATGCCGAATTCAGGCAAGGAGAATGGATTGAGGGCTCCGGCCACATTCAAAAAATTCCCGCGGCGGATTGGGTGGACAAGGCGATTGCAGAATTGGAGATTGACAAGGATATGGCGTCGCTGAAGAAGCTGTTTGATGGTGTGACGCAGGACATGAACGCCTGGCCACCGGAATTGCCAGAGGCGGGACGGATCGAGCTGCGGACTTATCAACGACTCCTGCAGGGGGCGCTTGAGCGGAGCGAAGGAGGGCAGTTAGGGCTGCCGATGCTCGCCGGCGGCGTGGTGTTGCTCACGATGGGTTCGCTGGGAGCGAGTCTTGCTCTTGTGTTGGCGCTCGGCTATTTCTGGAAGCTAGTTCGCTGGCTGTACCGGAATCGCGAGGGCCGCACCGAGCACGCCGGCATCGGCGGAGGTGCCAGGAATTTGAAAGATGTGAATGTCGGAGAGGCCTCTTTGGCGCAGAACCTCGAGCGCGCGGGTGCGGATATGGCTGCCGAGCACCGGGTTAATGCCAACCGAGCCGCCGAGCATGAAGCGGTTCGCGCCGCGGACAGCGGCGATGTCAGTAGGGGCCCAAGCACGGTCAGGCTCGTTGACGTGCCGAAGGACGCGGCCATCGGGCAGCGGCTCCAGCCGCACCTTGACGATGCGGCCCGCGTGAATCGTGCGGATGATCTCGGCCAGGATGTCGCCCTGCACATCGGCGATGCGGCGCGCCTCGGCGCGATGGGCGGGCAGGGCAGCGGTATCGCTCAGCAGCTCGCCGAGCCGCTTGGCCTCGGCGGGCTGAATGGGCGGACGCAGCGTGGCGTTGGCCTCGGCGATCAAGCGCGCGATGGCCGGGCCGGTGAACAGCTCTTCGGCGGTGATGGTGCCGTTGCCCCAGTCAGGCAGTTGCAGATCGAAGAAATGGCCGTCGGTGACGATGGTCACCTCGCCTTCGGTGCTGACGCGGGCGCCGCCGCCGCCCATGCCCGTACCTGGTCCGATGTAGATGACGGTTTGGCCCATAAGTTGGGGTTTTACGGCGGGGTCGCGCAGCAGGGTGGCGAGGCCGTAACGCATCTGGCAGATCGCGTCGTTCTCGGCGAACACTCGAACATCACCTCCGAGGCGGCGCCGAATCTCCTCAGCGGGGTTGATGCCGTCAAACTGACCGGGCGCGTTGGAGGTGCCGATGTTGGGGGTCGTATAGCGGGCCAGCCGACCATCGGGCAGAAATCGGCCGGGATGGCCCACGCCGACGACAGGCAGCACATGGATGCCATCATGCTCCACGCGAGCGCACAGCCGGCGAATCAGCTCGGCGATCGCATCGTAGAACGCGGAAGGCTCGACACGGGGCGTGACGATTTGGTCCGCAGCCACGAGACGCGCGCCGGGCCGGCCCTCGGCGCCGACCTCCACGACTCCCGCCTTGATCTTCGTTCCCCCAACGTCCACGCCGATTACGTAGTTCGCCGTCGCCATGCGTTTATCATAACATACATTTCTTGGCTCCTCATCCCAACGGCGCTGGGGCTGTGGCTGGGGGCGACACCGACGGGCGAGGGCCGCCCGTGGCCGGCGACGCTGGTGATAGCTGGACTGGCACTGGGCGCGTTCGGCCTTGGCTGGTGGGCACGGCGCCGGCAGGTGCGGCGTGTCGCGGCAACAATCCAGATAAATGCGACGACGTCGCTTGCCGTGGTGGAATTACCTGCGTTGGAAGCAGCTGCACATGCTTCGACGAGCAGTGAGGCGATGCAGCATGATCATGGCCGATATTTTGAGTGGGTCATTCGTCAACCCACGAATGGAATGGCGACCATCCTGCTGGCGAACACGGCCAAGAGCGCTCACGAGCCCATTGACCTTGACAGCGTGTGGAGTCAGCGCCGAGAACTTCAGCATCTCTTGGCGCGGGTCGGTATTGACGGATCTCATGCCGTCGCATTATTGACTGACCGCATCGTTGAGCGAGCCAATCAACTTAAACTTGATAAAGGGGCTACGCGTGCTGATGTTCGCCGTGCACTCATGGAAAATTCACAACGCGCGTTTGTCCACGCGGTCCAAGAACGTCTCAGTGGTCGTTCGGGTTACGACATCTCGCATTCTGACGTTCACACCCCGAGCTATAGCCATATCCAACATTTCGCATGGTACTACGCCTTTGAGTTGACCCGCCTGCGTCAGCTTCTTGCGAAGATACCTGATCGAGAGATCACAGTCGTCGACGAGGGTACTGGCGCTGGGTACTTCATTATGACCGCGTTGCAGCTTCTCAGTCCTGAAGAACAGGCACGCGTTCGATTTATTGGAACTGATCGACGTTCTGCGTCGTTCCAACTTGCGCGGCGACTGACGCATCGCAATCCGCGCGTGAACTGGCTGGTCGAGGATATCGTCCAGTATGGACATCGTGAGCGTATGCGACAACGGTTTGGTCTGGATGTTGCGGATTTGCTGATCATCAATCATGTCCCAGTGGATGTGACGAAACACGATCCGGTCGATCTCGTTCGTGCATGGATGGGTCTCACGCGCGACACCTTGATTGTCTCGGTGACGGCGAGTGAACAGCGCGCGGAAACATTGCCAGCTCACATCGTGGTATTTACTCCCGATGAACTCGAGGCGATTGCGACTTCAATCGAGGCCCGCATGGCAGGCGAGGTTATTGTCGATCGATCACAGTTGCGCAGTGGTCTGCTGATTTTCCGTCGAGTACATACGTCGAAAGTAGATAGCCGCAGTGTGCCCAGCGCATCGAAACATGGCGAACGTAATGGCAGCGCGTTCTCCGTATACCTCAACCCGCTGCCGGGGGCGGCGGCGTTGTTCCGACAGGCGGGGCGGGAGAGGCGGTGGTGGCGCGCCGAGCGGGCGGCTTACGCGGGGACGAACGTGACCGTGGGCTCGAGCAGCCGGGTGGGTGCGAGGCCCTTGATGCGGACGACCACCACTGGTTGGCTCGTTTCTTTGGTGCGCTGGGCCAGTGAGCGATTGGTGGCCGTCAGCTCCGGATCATCGGCGACTTCAAAGATAATCTGGGCGTTCTCAGGAATCTTCTCGTCCAGCTCCGGATGGGCCAGCAGGTATCGGCTGAATTCGAACGAAATCTCCACGTTCTTCTTGGCCAGTTCGCTCTCATTTCTCATGCTTGAGTTCCTCCAAAAACTGGCGGCGATACACGTCCCAGTGGTCCTTCAGCTCAGCCTCAGCATAACTCAAGGCTTGGCCGTAATCATCTACCGGCAGCGCCGTCTTCTCGCTCCGGCCATCCGGATGCAGCCGGTCGCGGTGCGCAAACCCATGCGCGGTGTCATAGCGCACCACCGGCAACCACGCGCCCCCCCGCGGATGCCGCACCTCCACCTGTACTACGAAACTCACAATCGTCTTGCCCCGGCGCCGGTGCGCATGCCGCAGTCGGCAGTCTTCCCCGAGGGGATAGACGAAACTGCGCGCCTTGATGTCCACCTTCATACTCTACCCGCTACTGCTCCATCCGTCAAGCACGCCTGGGCCATCGCCAGGCTGGCCGCCTCGGTGCTCTCGCTAGTGGCGGCGACGCCGACGATGGGGAGCGGGTGGATGGCGGGGCTTGTCGCCGCAGGGCTGCTAGGTGTGGCTGTGGGAATGAGGCGAGCCAATCGGCCGATCAGGGGAATGAAAGCGTTGCTGGCCAAACTTCACCAGCTAGATTCCCACAGCGAGGCGATGCGACGCTTGATTGATCATGAGATGGCGGCGAATCCAGAGCTCCACGGCATCCTGCACTTGCTGCGCCAGGTGACGACCGACATGCTGGTCCAGCATCTCCAAACCGAGATCCGGAGGACTGGGTATGATCGACTCAAGGCTGGAGTCGAACTGCTCCAGAAACTGGAACAGGAGCGCCCAGCGTTGAGCCAGCCGGATATCGAGCAGGGCATCGACCGGCTCGCGCGAGAGGGGCAGCTCGAGCTCCTACGACGTTTGCTGTCTGTTGTCATTCAACTGAATGAGCACTTGGGCGAGGAGTTTTTCGGAGCGGCCGGCCAGCGTCAGCTGGTTGAGTATCAAACCCGTATCCGACACGCCATTGATAAGCTGAGCGCGCGTGGCAGTGATGGGTTCTTGTTGCCGAGCTGGCTGCTCGCGGCCTTCGGCGCGTCGCTCTGGTGCTCCGGCGGGTGGATGGGTGGCGTCGGCTGGCAGGGGTGGGTGGGGCTGGGAGGCGGCGTGCTGGTAGGAATGCTTGGCATGCTCGCCGTGCTCATTCGTTACATCGCAAAGAGAGTGCGTGCAACGCCCCAAGACGGTCTGGAGACATACGTCAGGCTTGGCGGCCACGTGGCGGAATTGCGGCGCCTCATCGACTGGCCGACGACGGCTCACCCCGTGCTGCGTGAGATGCTCCGCCTGCTCGATGACGCGCTCGATTACTATCTGCTCCAGCATGCGGGGCAGGGCGGGACGCTCTGGACGGAGGACCCCACCGATGAGGAGGCGGAACCATCCGGAGTGTATCTGGCCTCGAACATCTCAAGGTTCAAAGACTATATTTATGATCTGGAGCAGGGGATGCAGCTTGGCGCCTTGCAGCGCTTCCATGCCCTTGTGACCCAGGTGAACGAACGGTTGGGGGAGGAGTTCTTCGGTCGCGCGGGACGCCGAGCGCTGCTTCACGTTCAGGCCCGCGCGCGACGCGCCATCGACCGGCTCAGAGGACGCGGCGGGGTGGGCGACGGCACCGTACACGCCAACTTGCTGCCGGGGGTGGGGCAGCTGCTCGTGAGGATCGGTCGGTGGATTGCCTCCTGGAAGCGGGCGAAAACCCCAGTGAAGACATCGACGGTAGCTTCTGACGATGAGTGGTCCGTGAAACCACCATCGGCATCAGGCACGCTTGGTGAGATTGCGATCTCGGTTGGATCTTCGGCGCTCTTCGTCTATGTCTTTGATTCCATGATGTCGGTGCCGGGCATCGCCAGCGGCCGGATATGGTTTGTGCTCGTGATGGTCTCCATCAATCTCGCCGGCGTGGCCGTCAATTCGTTTCGAGAAATCTGGAAAGAGCGTCGCGTGCTCAGAGGTGAGCCGGCGCCGGTTTCGTCGGGTCTTTCAGCGGGATTCATGATGCTGTGGTCAGCGTTCATGAGTCCTATTTTTGTGGCGCTGAGCATTGGATGGGGGGGAAGCTGGGTCGTCTCGGCGTTTGGTGCAGGCCGATTGACGGCCTGGCTCGCCGGAAATGGTGTGGCCACCGCATTGCTGTCTGCTTTTCTCTTCTGGACGCTTCGAAGTTCTCACAACACCATCAGAAAACTTGGCGTCTCGCACCTTCCGGATGGAGAAGGTGAGCCGTATCGTTCCCTTCGTCGGTTCATGCGACGAGGGATGTGGACGTGGCTCTATTCGGAGCGCGGCCGTCAGCAGTCTGAACAGCAAGCGATCCATGTATTGCAGGAGGCGATTGCAACGCCTGACGAGTTGCCGGTTGAGCGCGTGCGAGCGGCCATTGCGGTGCTGAACGATTTGGGTCTGCTGCAACAGCTTGAAGAACGCACTGACCTTATTCGATTACTAGAATCAATCCTGCTCGCAGAGGCTCGACGGTGGCTGATTCGACCGCGCACGGATAATGCCGCGGTGTTCGGTCAAACGCTCGAGACGCTGCGGCAATTAGGCTGGGTGCCTGCCTCGCAAAAAGATTGGGTCTTGGCCCATGCCTGGGAGCAGGTGGGGACGCTTCGCGTGACGCTGCTGGAAGTTGTGGGGGCACTGCTGACAACATCCCCCGATGCTCATATCCGCATCGCAGCCGCGGAAGTACTCACGGAGTTGGGTCAACCATTCGCAGATCGCGATCCTCGCGCAGTCCGCATCATACGCATGCTCGATGATGCGCTGGGCAACGAGACGGATCAACAGGTTCGGGGGGTCCTGCAACATTCGCTTGACGTACTTGGCCACTTTGTCTGGCCTGATGAGCTGTTGAAGGTAGGGCCAAGTGACATGAGCAGTGAGGTGAGCAGATCTGGCCCGTCTACCACCCTCTACCTCAACAACCCGCTGCCGGGGGTGTGGCTGTACGTCGGCCTGGCGCTGGCGGTGGGCGGGGCCTGGCTGGCTGGTGCCATGGCCGCCGGCTCCGGTATGGCGATCGGGATGATCCCAGGGATCGGTGGTTGGAGAAAGGCGCCTGGGCCTGAGGAGGCGGCGCAGGTGTGGAGATTGGCGGAGCTGGAGCTGGATGTGCAGATGGAGCAATGGGGAGCCAGCCGAGATCATGCCGTGGTGCGAGATGCCATCGCCAAATATACCAGGCTCTCCAGCCGCGCACGGCAGCAAGGGGACTGGAGCGATGCCGAGCGCCTGCTCGGCAAGGCCGAGCGATGGATTCGGGACTATGCCGATCGGTCCGCTCCGGTCCAGCGGGAGATTCCCCGTGTGGTGGCGAGCTATGTCACGCTCATCAGAGCGATGGCGAACGATGACGCGGCAGAGCGCGTGCTGGGGCAGGGGTTTCGGTTTGTGGAAGAGATGCTGGCTCGCGAGAGGCCTTCGGAGGTGGTGAGAGAGACGCTCCAGGGCGCGTCCTATTTGATCTCGGCAGCCACGAAGCTGTCCCAGATGTGTGGAGCCGAGCAGATGGACCGTGCCGAGCGCGTGCTGGCGCGGACGCGGGCGTTCCTGCAACGGCCCTCGCTCTGGAGCGCGCCGCGTGTCGCCCTGGAAGAGCTGGGCAAGGCTGCGTCGTACCTCGTCTCCGCGCATAACATGCTGACCGACTCGGCTCGCGCGGCGAAGGATCTCCCCCGCGCCGAGCGCCTGCTGCGCGAGACCATCGCTCTGCTGAATGATCCGCGCCTGAAGACGGCAGTGGTCGGCCAGGCCGACCGTGTGCTGCGGACCGGCGTGAATCTGACCAAGGCGGTGGGGCGTGCCCAAGGAGGGGAAGAGGCCGCTCGGATGTGCACCCTCTTGACCGCGTGGGATCCGCGCATCAGCCCATCATCCCAGAAGGAACTTGACAGGCTCTGCGGGGCACTGCACGTTCCCGCCCGCGCGCCCTCCGCGCAGTCCGGCGCATCGAGTGACTGGAGCATGCTGAGCCTCCTCCTCGCGCTCGCGGCGCTGACCCTCTTCGCCGGCGGGATGGGCGGAGCGCCTGCAGGTTGGATGGAAGCCCTGCCGCGGTTGGCGCTCTTCGGCCTGGTCGGTGTCGCGGTGTGGCTCCTCCTCGGCGGGCTGCGGATGGTGCCAGCCAAGCCATCTCGCGGCAGCCCACGCGCTGCTCTTGAGGCCCAGCCTCCGTTCGGCCAGTATGTCGCCGATGGCGAGCTGAATGGGCTGATGGTCATGATGCGAGACCTTGCCAGCCGACGCTATGTACTCAAGACCAAATCTCGCCGCGAACACGTCGTCAAGAAAGTCATGCTCACGCTGCTCAGGGACGGCCGCTATTTCCGCTTCTACGCTGGGCAGGACGTCGATGTGTTCGTTTTCCCACGCCTCAACCAGCCTCCCCTGGTGGTGCACGTCCAGGGCCAGACGGTGAGCCCAGGCGACCGGCTCCCCACACCGTCGGTCGACTATCCGCGACTCGAAACCCTCTTGGGTCGCCGTATCCTGCGAGTGTATCGGGCCTCCGGCCCCTATGCCCGATTGCAGGCGTTGACACAGTGGCTGGCAGTAGCGGATTTGCAATCTACTGATATCTCTCGTTTCCTTGCGCTGGCAACTGCCAAGGACTATCAAGCGGCTTACAGCTTCTATGACCGGCTGACCAAAGCCGGCATCGAGTCGACGGCGGCCTATGTCCTGGCCAAGACCTCGGATCGCGAAGCGGCTTACAGCTTCTATGACCGGCTGACCAAAGCCGGCATCGAGTCGACGGCGGCCTATGTCCTGGCCAAGACCTCGGATCGCGAAGCGGCCTATGCTGCCTATCAGGAACTGGGTGAGATCCGCCAATTCAGACGGGAAGCGCCCCAGCGGCTCAGGGCGCGCATCTACCGACAATTGACGAGCCGTCCCCGCCTGCGGCAGCGCCTCCAGCCGGTTCTGCGTCACAGCGAGCGGCTAGCGGACTACGACCGTCAGGCCTTCACCAAACTCCTCGTGCTGGCGCTGGGGGGAGAGGCCGCGGCGGTGCGCCACCTGCAGCAGCTCTTTCGTCCAGTCATCGTAGGACACGCGCGGGCCCTCAGCCCGCTGGGCCGGCCGCTGGCCCGCGCCATCGAGTATGGGGAACAGGGACTTGTCGATGCCTTGATGGGCCTGCGGCATTTCGCCCACCCCAAGGCCTATCTGCGCCGAATGATCGAGGTGGCCATTCTGTCCGGCCTCAGCGACGATTGGCGCAACGGCTTCGATCGGCGTGCCACGGGAGATATGGCCGATCGTCCGCAGCCAACGTCACACCCGCTCGCAAAGGGTCCTGATGCCGGACCTCTTGTGACCAGCCTCGCTGGCGCGGTTCTGATCGGCCTGGCCCCGTGGCTACTCGGCATGACGCCCGCTTCTGATCAGCCGGCCGGGTGGTGGGAAGCCCTGCCGCGGTTGGCGCTCGTGGTGCTGATCGGATCGCTGGTATGGATCGCCACTGAATTTTTTGCGAAGCCGACCAATAGCGCTCGGGGCCGCAAGTGGGTGGATCGCGATGCCATTCGCACCTTGACGCGCGAGGCGATCGAGCTGCGACGCAACGGAAAGTTTGAGGAGGCGGACGCGAAACTGCGCCAGGCGCTCTCCGAGGGCGGCGACGATGTTAGCACGCTGTTTGTCCGCAATGCGCTCGGGCAGCTCTATCTCAACAGGAAACGGTTTGCTGAGGGGATTGCGATCATGGAGGAGACCCTTCGGTTGATCGAGCGGTTACGCGCCGGCGCCGATGAGCGATTGCGCTGGGCGCTGGACCGGGATGAGCCGTATGCGCGCAGTACCCTGGCGCATCTCTACCAGTACGCCGACCGTCCGCACGAGGCGGTTGCGGTGCTGGCCGAGCCCGACGGCTGCACGCTCAAGCCGTTGATGCAGGAGCGGGTCGATGCCTACGACATCCTGGCGCGGGCGCTGTTTCGTCTGAATGATCTGGAGGCGGCGCGCGTCGTGGTCGCGCAGGCACGGGCCAAGTGGCCGAATGATTCCATGCTGGTGAAGCTGGACGACCGGCTCGAGCGCGCATGGCAGCGGCGTCTGACAACGCCGCCCGCGGAGGCACCCCTCATCGGTGCCCAGCCAGCCGTGCCCTCGATTGAGGCGGCTCAAGCGGCGGCCTTCGCAGCATTCATGAGCCGCTGGGACACCGTCGTGCAGCGCTCCACCATGAAGGCGCACATGCGCTCGCCGGATTATGTGGAAGCCGCCCGGCTCCTGCACGAGCTGGTGAGGCCGGAATGGATGGTGGCATTGCAGCAATGGGTCGAGGCGGCGTTGCGACTGGCCTATGATCCAGGCGCTCCTTCGCCAAGAGACGACGCGGCCGGACGGATTACGATGCATCTGCAACCGACGATCAAGCTGCTTAGCGAATTGCGCGCTGCGACCGACCCGGCCGCGTTCAAGCCGTTGTCGGATGCGAAGGGCGCACTCGAGCAGATGCGGCACGATTTCGGAGCGTTGTTGGAGGACCGCGTCGAATTCATGGCCGCGGAAGCGGACGTCAAGGAGCGCCTGGAGGATATCGTCTATGCCGTGGAGGGCCGGCAAGAGCTGACGGAGGATGAGCGATTGCTGATCGTCGTCTCCACCATCGAGCATGTCCTGCAAGCGGCGGATGTCGGACGCATCCGTACAACGATCTCGCGTGACCTGAGTCTCGTGGCGAACGCCCCCGAGCTGTCGTGGCTGCGGCTGCGCATCGCCCGCGGCACGGAGCTGCTGGAAGCGGTGGCGCGCATGGTGGATGAAGTGGCCACGGTGTTTGCGGTTCCCCTGCCGCGGCACGCGCATGAGCAGGCCTCGCTGAAGACCGGGCGCAGCGCGCTCCATGAATTCCTGGAAACGTTCTACAAGCGCGAATGGGAGCTATCGTATCGATCCTCGCAAGAGGCGATCGACCGTCTCCGGGCGCAGCGGATCGCCATCGAGGAAGGGCGAACGGATATCGCCGCGATCGAGACGGTGGAGGCCATGCTACCGGCAGCCCGGCGCTCCCTGATCGAGGCGATCGCGCATCTGGATACGTCCGTGAGCCACATCGTCGCGCAGGGGCGCATCCCGCTCTATCAAACCCAATACCGTGATCTGGCGGAGCTGTTCCGGCAACTGTTGCGGGAAACCCACGCGATTTCCAGCAGCAGCTTGAATCGCGAGCAGGTGTTGGAGCGGCTGCGCCAGATTGATGAGTTGTACGTCAAGAGCCTGACCGAATCGGGGGCCTTGCCGATCAACACGCAGATCGACCGCATCGATGACTTTCTGGTGTTCGGCTATGTGCCCGATGCCATGGCCCTGATGCACCGGCTCATTCAGGGCGCGGGCCTTGTCGAGCTGTCGAAGATGTCGACCGAGGCGGACCTGGAGGCAGCCCGTCAGGAACAGCAGCGAGCGCGGCGCGCTGTGGCGGAAGCTGAGGCGCCGAAGCCAGCTACCGTCGTCGCGCCGGCCGAGACGGTGCGGACTGATGTCCTGCCGTCGCCGGAAACGGCGCCCGCGGCAGCGGCGGCCCGCGTGTGGATTGAGCCGGTGGACCTGGTCGTGGTGCCGCCGTCGACCGTGACGACGGTCGAGGAGTCGGTCGAGGCCGTCGAGCTCGTCGCGCACGCGCAGCCCCGTCCGGAGGCGCCGGTCGTGGAAGTCGACGCCGGCGCGCAGGCGTCCGCCGCTGAGGATGCCGCGCTGGCGGAGCGGCGGCAGCTCGCGCGTTTCTTGTTGGCGCTGTCGTTCGACGACCGCAAGGCGCTGTTGCGCCAATGGGGCGGCATGAACCGGGCAGATGAGAGTCCGCGGATGCAACAGGCCCGCGCGCTGTTGGGGTTGAAGTTCGTGGCGCGCGAAGAACGTGCGCTCACACCCAGCCGTACCAAGCGCGCGACGGGACGGACGCTCAGGCTGGATGATCTCTGGCAGTCTCACCGCCCGTTTGACGCCCAATATCTCGCGCGGCTGGAATCGCCGGACGAGCTGGCAATCGCGCGCGAGTTGGTCCAGGCCACCGAGGCCATGGATTTGTCATCGTCCAAGGGATCAGACCCGACACTGACGACGCCGAAATCCCTCGGCCTCCTCGCGGCGGTACTGCTGGCCCCGGCACTCGGTCAAGAGTGGGGGCCGGGGCTGGCCGCCGGGCACGGGTATCTCGCCTTCGCTGCCTTCGTCGCCGCGCTGGTGTTCGCGACGATGACGATGATGCGCTTCAGCCAATCCGGTGTGGGCGGAGCGTCTGACGCTGATCAGTCGAAGGGGCCGGCGGACGCATCAGCCTACGCATCACCGCTCGTTCGTTCTTATGATGAGTTCCGCGGGTTGCTGCGCGTGCGCTTTGTCTATTCGGCCACCGGCGGCGGGGTAATGCCAACAATCCTATTCATCAATCTCGCGATGCGGTGGCCGGAGTTGCGCATCGCGGCCACCGTGAAGGACGCCGGCCAGATTATCGACCATTCCGACAATGTGGACAAGGATCCAATGGGGATGCCGCCAGGGAAGGACCTTGAAGTCGAGTTGGACATTGAGGTGAGGCCCGGCTCACCGAAAGTGCTGGCACTCCAGGCGGGTGTGGCGATGAAATACCTAATCCACGACCTGCATCTCATGGAAAAGGTTAAGAAAAGCAGAGAAGGACTTCCCGTCTTGCCGCCGCCCTTCGACGGCGTCACAGCAAGCCATGAAGCCGTGGACGTGCTTGCCACGCGTGCGCGGGAGCTCACGGAAGAGCAATGTCGACTGGCGCTTGGCCTGCCCGCCAAAGGCACGCCGCGCGATCTGGCTGGGCCGAAGGTCGAAGGCGCATCAGATGACCTCATTTCCGCGTTGATTGGGGCGGGACGGGTGGATGAGTTGGTCGTGGATGACCATAGCGAGTGGCACGCGTATCAGGTCAAATCGATGACCAACTATCTGCCAGGGCACACCCCGGCGCCGCTATATAAAGGAAGCGCGGTTGCGGTCCACGAGCTGCTCGATGACGCGCAGCGCGAGGCCCTGCGGGAATGGATCGCGCAGCATCATGTGCGGGGTGCGCCGGTCAAATTCCGGGTCGTCCGCGGGGAGCTGGCGATTGGATGGCGCAACGACGCCGAACATTCCCACATCATGCACGCCGGCTACCGCGACGGCGTCATCTATCTCGGCGAACAGCTCCTGCGCTATCTCTTTACACCCGGCCACGAATCCATCCGTCACCAGCTCCTCGACGAAGATGAACTGCGGCATCTTCAGGATCGCCACTTCACCCATTCGGACCATGATGTTGCCTACCGCGAGCGCGTGCGCATGGTGCAGGAGATTCATGAGATCCTGACGACCAACCCTGCGCATCTGGTTCGCTGGGCGATCATTTTTATGCGCCAGGAGGATCCGGCGGCGTTTGAGGCGCTGATGCGCTGGTATGCCGACCAACCTGCCCACGTCTTGGCGACGCCGCTGCCATTGCGCGAGGCGCTGTTGAGGCAGATCACCGACCCGCACCCGGCTGATCCGACGCAGCGGCAATTGGAGATCGCCGCCACGGCGCTGGGCTTGCCAAGGAATACGGTCGGCGCGCTTGTCTATGGGCATTTCCCGCGCGTCTTTGAGCCATCCGACTCCCCCATCGCGGATCGCATTCGCCGGCTGCGCCTCCTGCAGGAACGGCTGCTGCCACTGCCGCATCCGCGCGCGCTCTTGAATTACAGCGACTACGATCAGATCATCTGGGCCGCCTATCAGTTGAGCCGGCAGGATCTGCGCGCCTGGCAGGCGATCCTGCGCGCCTATCCGGCGCTGTGTGCCGCCACGCGTGACGATCGGCTCCTGGTGGAGGATCAACAGCTTCTGCAGCGCATCGCCGAGGGCGCGACCTGGCTGGAGTTGGTGGAGGATGCGCACGACAACGGCAAGCGCAAGCGCGTGCAACGGTTGTTGAGACATCTCGTGAGGTTCCCCGACGTCGCCGTGCGCCTGCGCGAGTTCCAGGCCGCGCAGCACGCAGAGAAGGGCTGGACCGTGACGGAGCAGCGGGCGGTGAAAGGGCCGTACCTTCGGGAATGGCTGCGTCACGTCTCGGAGCCTGTCGCGGCGCGCCTGACCGAGGACCTGCGCGTTTTGCCGGCGGCACAGCCGCACGGCGCGCTACAGGCCCAGCGGCGAGCCGACGTGTATCAGCGAGCGCTGCGACTGACGCGCAAGGGCGCCTTGCAAGGCCGCACGCACGACCGCGCAGCGTTGCGCGCCCACGGTTTGTCGGAGCTGACCGCTCGCACGGCGATGCGGGTGGTCCAGACGCATCCCGACGTTATCGAGGCGATGGATGCACGCGTGCGGCGCGAGCGACTGCGCGTTGGCGTGCTGCCGTACGAGCTGCCGCAGCGAGTGTTGGGCCGGCTGCGCGAGCAGGGCACGCTGGCGCAACTGGCGCGCGACTATCCCGACACGCTGGCGCGATTCGTCGAGGCGTATCCGCAATCACTCCAGACGACCTTTCACTATCTGCCGCGCCAGCCGCGCGCCTTCGATGCGCAGCTCCTCGACTATCTCGCGTCGCATCCCTCGTTCCAATGGGCGTCGTGGACGGCCGGCACGACCTTCCGCGATGCCTCCACCTACGACGTCCGCAGCCAACGGGCGCTGCTGCTGCATGCGCTCATGTTCCACCCGCTGATGGCGGCGGCGTTTCTGGAAGAACTGCGGGCGCAAGGAGCCCTCGATCGGTGGGCGCCGGAGCAGATTGCGTGGCTTGAGCGCATGCGCGGCATGAGCCAGCTACTGTCCACCGGCCAGCGCGCGGACGTCGAAGAGGCTTGGGCGCGATGGACGGCCCGACGGCTGTCTCAGACGCGCGTGGTGCCCAACGGGCACACGTATCTGAGCGCGAGGGAAGCGGCGGTGACCGGCTCCGATTGGGCCGATGTGCGCGACATCATCCGCTCGTACGAGCGCGACGATGTGGCGGTGCTTCTGGAGCGTCTAGCGTCGCTGCCGAAAGGCTCGTTCTCTTTGCAAGAGATCCTCCAACGTGCCAACGGCCATGTCATCGTCGTCACGACCGAGGAAGGACTGCGGCATGTCGTCAATCAGGCGATCCTGGCCGGCGCGCCCCTGCGCTGGCGTGCGCCGGATCGCATTGAGCGCTTGCCGATGTTGAATCATTTGTCTCTGAGGTCATTGTCGTTGCTGCCGACGATTGCGGGGTCGGTCGCCGCGGGACTGACTGGCGTGCCGGCGCTGGCGATGGTTGGAGTCGGGCTCGATCTCGTGTGGCTGGCGCTGGCGGTTGCCTCGTCGCTGGTACTGTGGATGGGGCAGAGCGGGACCCCCGGCGACGGCCGCTCCGCCGAGGCGGGACAGGCAGTCATCGGGCTGGTGCGTGCGCGGCGCGTGGAGGAGGCGCTTGTCCTGCTCGCCGAGGAACTCGCGCCCCTGCCGCCGGAGGCGGCCCGCGAGCGCCTCGGTGAGGTGGTCGCTGAGCTGTTGCGGGATGTGACGCGCCGCGACATCCTGGAGCAGGACGCGGTGTGGGCCTTCCTGGAGATGGCGGAAGAATCCGTGCCGCTGGTGCGCGAGCTGGTGGAGAGCCAGCGCGCTGGGGCTTCCGCCGTGCTCTCGCTGTTTCAGTTGACGCCTGCCGCGAGACGCGTATGGATGACCATCCTGAGCAACCCGGCGTTGATGGCGCTCGCACGGGAGGGCGCGCTGACCACCACGCGGTATCGGCAATCCCATACAGACAGAGGGTTGAGCTTCATTGGCGGGGCGTTTCGTAAGCTCTGGCAGCGCGGATACCTGAGCCGCCAGGAGCGCTCGCGGCCCTTTACGTATCAATGGACTCCCCTGGGCCGGCGGCTGGCCGGCGAGGTGGGGCAGCTTCCCGGCGGAGTGGAGGCGGCTGCCCAGCGACCCGGCTTGGCATGGGTGCGCAAGGCGGTGGGCGAGTGGGCCGTGCGCACCAAGGACGTTGCCGCTCGGGTGGCCGACCGGTGGCGGCGCACCGACGGCCAGGTGACGATTCCCAGCAAGGCAGAATTCTCTGCGTTCCTCGAGCAGATCGGCCGGGCGCTTCGCCAGCGGGAGTACCGCATCTTTCTGCGCGAGGCGCGGGAGGTCTTTGAAGCGCTGGATGAGGTGGAAGCCGAGCTCAAGGCGCAGCATCCCACGGAGCACGCCGCCATCGAGCAGGCGATGGGGCAGGTCGGGTTCGTGGGGGGCTTCGTGCGCCGCCTGATCTACGGCGTGCAGTTGCCCAAGGCCATCTTGCGCACCGCGGATCTTGATGTGGTGCTGCCGGAGCGCTATGGCGAGGAGTGTCGCGTACGTTTGGAAGCACGGCTTCGCCAGCGTGAAGTGGCTGAGCGCGTGCATCAGGTGGGGCGTGATCGGCGGCTGCATGAGCAGATCGATGCCGCGCTGCCGTCACCATTCAGCATGGAACATGTCATCCTATTTCGGAATGGCACCGTTCAGGATGCGGATGGCGGATTGGATGCGCTTCGGCGTCGGGAACTTCGCCTCTTACCCGGACGAAAGGGCGACTCCCCCGTCCGACTGCTGCGGCCGCTCCTGCGTGGGTTGGGCATGATGAGCCAGATTGAGACGCTCCATTTCGACCGCCAGACGCGTCGCACGCTCAAGCGGGCGGTTCCCGCGATTCAGCAAGAGGCGAGACGGATGACTCGGATGATCCGATCTTCCCACGCAGCGGCGGCACAGCACGTCCTGACAGACCACGAGCTTCGAGCGGCCGCGAGAGAGGAGTTCTTTACCGAGGCGGAAATCTTCGACGAGGATGTCATCCAGCGCATGTTCCACCAGGCGGTCAGCCAGGAACGGTTGCTCGCACTCGTTGATCACGTGGGACTGCGGCCGACGTTTACCTTGTTGCTCGGCCATCCGCTGGAGCAGCTCGTCTCACCGGCCCATGAGGAGGCGCTGCTGCTGATGCGGCGGGCGCAGGCGGTGGGGGACATCCTGCTGGGGCTGAGTCAGCCCCTCGGCGGCCTGGTCTCGCTGCACGATCTGGCGGAGTCCCTGGCCGAGCAGCGGCATATGATGCTGCTGTTTGAGGCGGATGCGACCAATCGCGCGCGCTTCCTGGAGGCGATGAACGTCTTAGAGCGCATCGAGCAGCGTCTTCAGGCATTCCGACAGACGCTGCGCGTTCTTCAGGACACGTGGGAGAATCACCGCGCCGTGGCCACGCGCCAACAGGCGCAGGCGGTGCTGCTGGAGAGCTTTGCCTTTGCTGATGAGATGACAGTCCTGCTAAATGACTGCATCCGTCTGATTCTGGAGGCTTATCCTGCGTCGCTCCAAGCGGCGATGGAGCGGCGCATCTTGGCGACGGTGGAAGCGCCGCTGGTGGTCCTGCACGATTTTGCGCTGGGCGATCCGCTCATCCGCCCCCAACTGAATGCCGATCACCTGCGGTTGATCAACGCCATCCAAGCGCTTCATCAGCGCTCCCGAACTCCAGCCCGCCCGCCCGCGCGCGAGACCCTGCCGTCTGCCGGCAGCCTGACCGTCTACTCCACCCCCCTGCTGCAGTTCATCAAGTGGCTGGGTTGCGGGGCGATGGTGGTGTTCGGCTGGGCAAGCGTCATGTGGAGGCGGCGCACTGGACAGGAGAAGCAAGAGCTGTTCATCCGCGGCGATCCAAATCAAATGCAGCGGGTGCGGCGCGGGGTGATTGTGCGGCGCTATGGCACCACCGACTGGTCGTATGCCGCCTATAGTCTGCGCATTGAAGGCGATACCAACGAGGAGGTCGCGATCAAGGTGCGCAACGAGCAGAACCGGCTCGATGATGCGGTGCAGGAGATCATGGCCGAGCTGCCGTCGCAGAGCGCGGACGCGCAGGCGCTGATGGGCTTGCGCGCGCGGGCCTGGCAGGCGATCGCGGCACCGCAGAAAGAACAGAATGCTGAAGCGGTGCTGGCCGAGCTGAAGGAGCACGGAGCGGTCGAGCGCCTCATTCATCGCTTGGATGAGCAGGGGCGCCTTGATGCCAACGGCGATGCGGAGACCATCCACCGCAACATCCAAAACGAAATTGGCTTCTTTCGCCATACGGCCGATGAGATCAGCCAGTCGTATCAGCGGCAGATCGAATTAGCGGCGAAGGAGCGTCGTCGCAAAGACGAAGAGATGATGCGCGGGTGGCTCAGGACGTACCAGGGCATGGTCGAGGAAATGATCCAGTGGATCGAACGCGAGCGCCGGCCCGCCCGCCACCTGCTCGCCACCTACACGAATGTGGAAACGCTCAAGCTGCTTGAGCGTCAGGGGGCACCGCGGCCGTATTTTTCGCACCACGTCAAGTTGGCCGCCAAGTACGCGGATGAGCCCAAGGTGCCGCCTGATGAACGAGACTTTGCGGCCACCTACCGAGAAATGGATTGGAACCTTCGGTACCTCATGATGCAGTTGGGTCGGACCAAAACGTTCCAGCGGCCGAACGACTTACCGGAACTGCTTAGCGATCGCGTGGCGGATGAGCGGCGCAGACTCAACCGTGCCATGGGGGCGGTGATGGCCCGCGTGTCCGATGTGCCGGCCGCCGACTCGATGTTGGCTAAGTGGTCCATGTCGGAATTGTTACCCAACCTCCGGGAGCGCGTGACCAACCGGGTGGCGCAGTATACGCGCGTGGGCGTCGCACTCGGCGAAGAGGGGCAGCAGATGCTGGATGAGATCGAGCGGGCGAAGGAGACGGCGGCTTCTCCGGCGCATCAAGAGGCCCTCGTGGCCATCCGGCAACGGTTTCAAGAGCTGCTGAGCCAGCTCAGCGAAGAGCTGGCGCGCGTCTCCAGAGAGGCAGGGCAGGTGGCGCAGGAGAAGGTGATGCTGGTGGTGGATGAGATGTCGGCCTTCTTGCTGGACAAGCTGCTCAAGGACTATCCGAGTGCGTGGGTCATCGTGTGTTCCCGTGGGACCTCGACGGCCCACTGGTCCATCGTGGCGGGGAACCAGGGGGTGTTGCTCTTGACCTCGGCCAGGGGGGAGGGCGATGCGTGGAATCGCATCCGGGGTGGGGAATTAGCCTACGTGGACGGTGAGCGAGGTTTGCTGGTGGTCAACCCCACGCGGCGCACCATCCGGCAGATGAAGCGGCGCAGCGTGGAGGAAACGGCCCTCGTGCGCGCGGCCACCGAGGCGGCCACGCAGGCGATGCGGCAAGGCCGTAAGACGGTGGCGACGCTCGACGGGGTCGAGCTGGTCATCGAGGGCAGCACCGGCGTGCGCGGCGAAATGAAAGAGTTTGCTCAGCGGCGGGTGACTCCCAGCATTGGGTTGTACCGCACGGAAGTGGCCACCGGGTTCAGGGTGGACGATGAGCCGAAGACGGCGCTCGTCAAAGGGCCGGACGGGCCGCGCCTGCGCTTTGCCTCGCCGAAGGACCGGCAGGCGTGGGCAGAGGCGCTGGCTCCGTATCGAGGCGTGTTGGCGAAGGCGCTCTTGGAAGGGTTAGAATTTCTGCCTGGCGGGATCACCATGCGCTTGCTGGACCGCGAACCCGACAAGCCTGATCAGGTGATTCCAGGCGTGCCCTCGTCCTCGTTCAATGGATTGGAGTTCTTGCTCAACGATGAGGCGGGCATGGAGGTGGCGCGGGTTCAGACGCTTGGCGCGTTGGATGCCAATCAAGACGCGACGCGGTTGCGCCGGCAGGGCAAGCGTCCCTACGGTCGGGTGAAGTTATTGATTCCTATGCTCAGGACCGAGTCCGAGCTCGATAAGATCCTGGCTCGGTTGCGCCAGCTCTTCTTCGACCACCGTCAGCAGCGGAAAGCTGCGTCGTCCGCGGACGCCATCTCCATTGGGGTGATGGTGGAAACGAAAGAAGCGCTGGCGATTTTATCCAAGATTTTCTCACGGGTCGATTTTGTCTCCGTGGGCACCAACGATTTGATCGCGAGTCTCTTTACCCTGCAGCCGGCCAAGCCCGGTGAATCGCCACGGGACAATCCGGAGAACCGCCCGTACTATACGCAGCTCGATCCGCGCTTTTTGGAGGCGTTCGAGCGCATCGTGATCGAAGCGGCGCGCCAGGGCAAGCCGGTGGGGGTCTGCGGCGAGTGGGCGGGTAATCCCCTCTTTGTGCTCGCGGCCGTGGAATTCGCGCGGCGGCATCACGTGCGCATTCATCTGAGCATGGACTTCGCGCAGGTGGCGAAGCTGCGGTATTTCATCATGTTCGTGAGCGCGGAGGGGCTTGTGCCGTTGTTTACAGACTATGCGGCCAAGAGCCGGGAGGCGCTTACCGCCTCGGTGGAGCAGAAGGTGCAGGAGATCTGGCGGCGCATCCAGCAGACGCCTGAGGTGCGAACGGAGCGGCGAGTGGTCAAGCAGGAGCGTCGGCAACAAGCGAAAGAAGACGCGCGTGCCGCGCGCCGGGCCGTAGCATCGCCGTCATCCGAGGAGGTGCTACTCGATCCGCTGGCGTACGCGGCGCAGTGGATGAGCCAAAGCCGCGAGGCGCTGCGCGGGCGGGTGCGCCGTCTTGACGCCGAGTCGCTGCAGACCGTGTGGCGGGCGATCGGCACGCGTGCCGCCGAGCGGGGATCGAACCGGCTGATCCGCGTCAGCCAGCGTATGGTCGACTATCTCGCCTATGTGGCTGACGTGCAGCGCCTCCCCTATGAGGTGCCGACCCTGCGGAGCGTGAAGCCGTTCGAGGCGGATGAGCAGGAACGGGTGTTTGCGGCGATCACGCGCGCCCTGGGGGAGGACCTGAGCGAAGCGGAGCAGCGGATTCTCCAGGGGCTGATGGAGGCCGAGCCGCGCGTGGCGAATCTGCTGTTCTTCAGCCATGCCACGGAGGGATTGGGATGGTACCCGGGGAAGTGGATGGGCGCGCGCCAGATTGAGGATGTCGCGACGCAGTGGCGGAGGCGTCGCCAGGAGGAACGCGAGCAGCCCTATGCGCCGGGTCGGCATCCGCTGACCGATGAGCATCTGGCCTTGTTGCGGCGCACCGGGTTGCTGGAACTCTACGGCCCCTACATGGCGTTCGTGCAGGAACGGGTGAGCGCCCAGGGAGTAGCACCCGACCGCGCGATGCAATATCTGGTGCGCCGGATCGAATCGGATCTGAAGCAACTCGAGGAGGGGCTCCGCGATCTGACCGCCGCGATGGCGGCGCAGCCGAACAAGTCGGAGTTCGTGGTCGTCTTTACCGCCGCCGGGCGGTTGCGCGCGCTGCCGAGCCTGGTGCTGATGGCGGATCTGGCGAAAACGTTCGCCAATCGGCCTGAGGCGACGGTGCATGTGGTGGGCTTCGATCCTGATGAGGACGATCTGAAGCACGGTCGGGCGCTGTTGAAGCTCTTCGGCATGGCCTTGCGCGTGACGTTGCTGCCGGGCGATCTGCGGGATCTGGAAGCGGGTCTGTACGGCCCCTTGTTGGCGGATGGCGTGGATCTGGTGATCGCTGATGATGTCGGTCGCCTCATCGACTCGAGGGACGAGCTGGACACCACCTTGGCGGTGGCGGAGACGATTCAGCGCGTGATGAGCCCGGCCGGACGGTTGGTCCTCTACGTGCGCCGTTCCAAATCGCTCGAGCACCCCACGTTTGAGTCCCTCGCCAGGACGGCCTTGGCGGTGAAGGAGCCGGCGTGGATTTGGGCGGCGCAGTCTTCCGCGCCCTGGCTGCTGGATGAGACGCTCTATGATCGCTACACGTTGGATCCCTCCACTCTGCGTGAGCAGGTGGAGCGGATGCGAAGCCTCCAGCGCGTGGCGGGGCAGGGGCTGCCTCGGCGTCTGCGACGCGTGCGCGCTACACGGCTGGCCGCCTATGCGCGGATGGTGCGAGCGATCGATGACGGCACGCTGCCGACGGAGTTAGCCGTCTCCGATGTGGATGGGCGGGTGCCGTGGCTGCTCGAGCTGTTGCATGCCTACGAGACGCATCGCCATCCCACGCGGCCTGTGCCGCTCTACCTCACCGGCGATTGGATTCCGGTTCGCTTCTCCTCTGCCGATGAACCGCCGCCGGACGTGCCTCGCGCGTTCCACGCGCTCGCCGGCGTGGATCTTTGGGCCGCGGATCCTCAAACGGGCGCGCCGAGGCCGGTGGCGCGCGTGCTCCCCTCCTGGGCGGATTCGGTGCGGTTGTTGGGCGGGAATGAAATGATGATTCTGCTGGCCAAGGAAGGGGAGCCGAGTGCGCTGCGGCGTGTGAGGGAAGATGAGCGGTTCGCCGCGCTGTTGAGCGCCTGCGGCATTCAGGGGGAGGCGCCACAGGAGTGGGAGCGCAGTTTCCTCTCGAACGCGGTGATGGATCGTCTCTATCAGTGGCTGCTGCGCCGCCAAGCGCAATTGGTGGCCGAGGGTGCGCTAGGCACATTCTACATCAGCGGCGGGGCGAACTTCGCGGTCAAACCCAGCACGCTGGGGGAGACCTTCATGCCGGTCTTGCGCCGTGTCGAAGCGGATCTGCGCGAGACCGATCCGCGCACCGGAGCGCTGCGCCACACCATTCGCAACACGCCGTCCCTGGCCGGGCTGATGGGTCCGGAGGCGGCGGTGCAGGTCGTGGATGCTGTGGAGCCGCGCGTGTTGCATCGCTTCAGCCTTATACAGCATCGGCCGCTGTTGTTGGTGGTGAACAACAGTCGCCCGCGCGCCACGCTGCCCAACGGGGTGAAGGGGGTGGTGGGCACCAGCGAATGTTTGCTGGAGATCGGGCCGCACGGGGTGTGGCGGTATCGAGCGGGTACGGCGTCTCCGGAAGAGTTGCTGGACGGGCCGACCTTCATCGCGGCATTACGCCGCGAGGTGAACGGGCTGATCGCGCGGGAACAGGAGGAGGCGGCGCTGGAGGAGGCCGTGCGCCGGATGCGCCGGTGGGTGGACACGATCTTCTGGGGCGTGATGGATACGCTCGCACCCTCGGGGAGCCGCTGGAATCTGCTCGGCCGATGGCGCGTCGCGATTTCGCGCGAGACCAAGCTACAGATTCGTCAGTGGTTGTGGCGCGTTACGCACTGGGGAGGGGATCGGCCGGTCGCCTCAGCCAGGCCGTCGCGCGCAGACGAGCCACTCGTGCCGTTGCGGGTGGTGAGGGCGCCGCGTGAACCGGACGTGCCGATGCCGGAGCTGCCGATCGAGCGGGAGGTGCGTATGACGGTGCGCAATCGCTTAGGCATCCATATGCGACCGGCCCGCATGCTCGCTGAGATTCCGGAATTATTCGGCCAGCTCGTCACCATCCAGGTGCGGCGCCCCGCGCACGCGCGATGGGTGGCGTTGCCCAGCGAGACTCAGGCAGGGGATGTGCTGGCGGCCATCGCGGAGATGGCGAGCGAGTCTCCCGTGCGGCCCTATGATCGCATCTTCAAGCTTCATGCGGTGGGAGCCGGCTACCCGGCGCGCGTGGCCGTGCTCAATGCGGCGGTGTATCTGGATCGGTTGGGTCGCCGCGGGTTCTTCGAGGATGAGACGAAAGATCCGGCTGAAGCCTACCACGCCATCGGCACGAAGGAGCTCGCCCAGCAGATTCAAGAACAGGCGAAGACCCCCACGGGGCTGTGGGAGCTGGTCAACGAGGCGCCGCAGCGGCGGCGTCCGCGCCTGTTGAACATGACGCGCGCGGAATTTCTGCTGGAGTGGGCGCGCCACGGCGGCCGGTTGCGGCCCGGCGAGATGGGCTCGCAGCGCTCCGAGATCTTTGCGCGCCTGAACGAGTGGTTCGGGCCGGAGGGCTGGCAGATGGTCTACGACGCCGGAACCGAGGTGCTGGAGGAGGCGCGCGCGCTTGGGCTGGCCGAAGAGGCGTATGCGGCGTATTTCGAGCAGCATCATGATGAACTCAAACGGTTGACAGCGGCTGGTGATGTGTTCGACACCGCCCCTTCCAATGTGACCAGCGGGACGGCGTATCTCGCCGCGGATGCGCCCGGCTGGCATTGGCAGGATATTGCGCTGCGCCGCGCCCTCCGGCGTTTGGAGGTCAGCTTTCACGGCCGGCGTCTTGTGCAGGTGCGCGGGCCGAAGTCCGAGGGATTCCGGTGGAACCCCGGTGCGATTCCGTTCCATCATCCGGAATTTATCGCGCAACCTGAGCTGGAGGGCTGGTGGCAGCCCGGTAGCATTGAGAGTTTTCTTCAAAGCGGGGCGACCATTCGCCTGACCGAATCGGCCCTGGCGCGCGAGGCGCCGGATGAGCGGATCAGCGAGGCCTCCACACGGCATTTGGTGTGGGCGTTCCGGGAGGAGGAATTGCCCCGCGATGACACCGGCCGGTTGCGTCCATTCACTCCAGAAGAAATGCAGGCGCGCCTGGCCCGGCTCGGTCCTGCCGGCGCCCCGGTCGACGAGGCACGCCGGCACGAACTGCCCGCGCTGGTGCAGGCGCTTCAGGCTCGCCAGGCCATCCCGGTCTTCCTGGCTCCGCAGGCGATGATCGCCGCAGAGGCGTATGCGTATGGAGCGCTGTTGCGCGGTCATCACGTGCGGCCGGCGGTGCTGTATCATCCGGGCATTCCCGGCGATCACGCGCAGGAGGAGTCAGAACCTGATCCCGAGCGCCGCCACGTCTCTGCGCGAGTCGCGGAGATGGTTGCGGCGGTCCGTGGCGAGCTCGTGGCCGAGGGGCTTCCACTGGCAGGCCAGCCGTTGGAAGCCAAATTTGCCACTCGATTCGCCGCAGAGGTTGCGACAGACAAGGTCTTCCAACGTGAAGCCATGCGTGTGGCCCGGGCATTCGCGCGTCTGCATCTGCCGCGCCCTATGCCGTGCGTCCTCGTGGATGCCGACGCCGTGGGGACCACGGCGCTGTACGTGAAGACGGCGGTAGAGTTCTTCGCCGAAGAAGCCCGCCACTCCGGCCCGCTCGAGATCTTGCTGTGGCATGCGAGGTCCGAGCGTGCTCCGCCCACACACGAGTCGGTTTGGCCCTTCCGCTACGCCGGGCTCGATCGTGAATCGCACGAGCCGATCGTGTTCATTCGCGCGGACCAGGCGGTGGTCCGCCGCTTGCTGGCCCAGTCGCTGGCCATTTACAACACCCTCGCGGCGAGCCATACATCGCCCCCGTCGCAGCCAATGTCCTCGCCGCTGCTCTCCCCTGCATCGCAGCTTCCTCCCACGGCCCTCTCGATGCTGCTCGCCGCGCTGCTCCTGACCCTCGGCGCGCGGCTGACCGAGCCGCTGGTGGCGGCGTGGTGGGTCGGGGCCTTCGCCGTCATCGGGCTGGGCGTGGCGGGGATCACGGGGCTGAAGCGTGAGGTTCAGCGCTTGTTCTGGACGCCGGAAGCGCAGGGGATCGCGAACATCCGCGCGGCCCTCCAGCGGCACCGGCCCACGCTGATGCACGCCTACGCGGACTGGGAGACCATGGATGCGCGCCAACAGGCTGCGTTTCGCGAGGCGGTCTACCAGATCAGCACCAATGCCTTCACGCGCTGGGGCATCGGCGTGGCCCTCAATCCTCATCGGGTGCCGTACTTTCCGCTCGGGCGCGCGAGCGCCTTGCAGGCCGTCTTTCCGAAGGCGCAGCTTAACCCGTTGGGATTTGTCTTGGATTGGAGCAGCCACGAGCGGGGCCTCGTCAGCGTGCGTTTTATCCTGCAACGGGAACGGCCCGCGTTGATGGCCGCCTATGCCCGCTGGGACGCCTTAACGCCTGAGGAGCAGGCGGCGTTCCGTGATGCGGTCTATCAGATCACCGCCGCGCATTTTCTCATCTGGGGATTGATGAGCGCGATGCATGCGCAGCGCACGCCGTATTTCGGCGGATCGTTCATCACCGTCCTGCCACAGGTGTTTCCAAAGGCCGAGTTGGATCCGCTTGGGTTTCAACTGGACTGGAGCAGCCAGCAACAAGCCCTGGCCAGCATCCGCTTTGTGCTGCATCGTGAGCGGCCTGATCTCATCACCGCCTATGCGCGCTGGAATGAGCTGACGGCGAGACAGCGCACGGCCTTTCGTCACGCGGTGTACGCCATCACCGCCGGCCAGTTCCAGGTCTGGGGATTGGGCGCGTTGAAGGCGTACGGATCCTATCGCGAAGTGCTGCGAGAAGTGTTTCCATTGGCTCGGCTGACCAATGCGGGTTTTGAGGTGCAGCACCGGCTTGCGGTACGAGCACGTGGTCGATACCGATGGCGCGATGGGCTTGCGCAAGGCATCGAGAATGTTCACCACGCTCTGCAACGGCACGCGCCGCATCTGCTCAGCCTCTATGACACGTTCGACCACCGCAACTCGTCTGAGCAAGAGCAGTTTCGGCAACAGGTCTATCGCTTGACCGACTCCCAGTTCTTGGTGTGGGACCTCGCCGGAGCATTCCATCGCGAGTCCGCGCCGTACTTCGAGGACGCTCGCGTCACCGTCCTGCAACACGTCTTTCCGAAGGCGCGCCTGGATCCGCTCGGGTTTCGGCTGGACTGGAGCAGCCTAGAGCGCAGCATCGCTAGCGTCCACTTCGTCGTCCGTCGGCAACAACCGGAGTGGATGGCGAGCTATGACCGCTGGGACCAATTGGACGATTGGGAACGGGAGAGTCTCCACGCGCAGTTCGAGCGGATCACGACGGCGCATTTCAAGGTCTGGCAGCTCTCAACCGCCCTGGATCGACGGGTGGTGCCGTGGTTTGAGGGCAAACTCCGTGTGGCGCTGCGGCGGAGTTTCCCTGCGGCGTTTGAATCAGACGCGCACGCCCGCACTGCGTTGGCGACGGCCGTTCGCACGGCGCTGCGCGGCGGCGTGCGAAAGACGGCGCAGTATGTCAGCGCGCAGGACGCGCGCTATCGTTTTCACGCGTACGTGACGCCGGTTGCAGGAACCCGCCGCCGTCTGGCGCTCAGCGTGCTGATCCACGAGCGTGGCAACCATCGTCTCCTCTACGCGGCTCATCTCGTCTGGCCACAGGGCCGCCAGACGAGCTGGCTGGAATATGTTCTCACGCCGGACGTGTTCGAGGATCTTGAGACGTCGGAGACGTTTCGAGGGCTGCGCGAGGCGTTTGTTGCGCAACTCGGATCTCGCGGGTTTCCGTTGATGGGACTGGAAGAAGGCGCGGAACAGTGGCAGCCGGCCTTGAGCGCCTTCAACCTGGCCTATGCGACGCAGCGACTGCGGCATCCGAAGGCGTCGATCGCCGAGGCGATTCGGGCCGCCAACGCGCAGGCGCGATCGCTGGTACCCGCCCGCATGGACGGCGCGGCGACTGAGCTCTCCTTGGATGTTGTGGGGCGGATCCTCGGATGGACGGAGGTGCAACTCGGCCACGACGCGTCTGGCGCACGGCAGGCGTGGCACATGTTGGGCATGCTGATGCCGTGGCTCGGTGTTGCGGCCGGCGCGGTGTTGTTCTTGGTTCTCATGGCGATTCTTCCATCGATTGTCGGCCAGGCCGTGCCGGGGATGATTGCGCTGGGCGTGGTGGGGATTACGGGGTTGACGGGCGACGGCGATGACGAGCCGCCGTCCGAGGAACCGGTGATCGCCCTATCGACGCTGCAGGAGATGTTAAAGCGCTTGTGGCGAGTGAGAAAGACGCAACGTGACGTGGCCGTGGCAGCGGGAGTTCGTTTGGGCATCATCAGCCGCGTCACGGGCGACGATGAGAGCGTCAGCCAGTCCACTCGCCGGCTCTTGCTGGAGGCGATGGATCGTCTGCTGCGTTCCGCGGGGGCGCCTGAGCTGGCAGGGCGCGTTCACTATCGCTGGGGCACGCCCGAGCAGAATCGTGCCAATGTCTTGGATGCCTTCCGCCGGCACCGGCCCACACTCTTTGAAACATACAATCGGTGGAATCAGTTGACGTCAGAGGAAAAGCTGGCCGTTCGTCAGGAGCTTGACCGGATTCATCACCGCGATCTGACTCCCATGGGCCTGAGAGGCGTCATCCCCGTCAAGGGATACGAGTCGATACGTCGCATGTTGAGCGCGGCCTTTCCCGAGGCTTTTTCCAACGAGCTTGAGGCCGCACTCACCCTGCGGCCTGGAGTGTCGCTGGCGAACGCGCACCGATGGACGCCGCAGCGGCTGACGGATGCGCGCCGCGCGAAGGAAGCGCTGGTCCAGGCGGTCGGGCAGGCGCTCAGTGGGCCTGTCGGGGAGGCCGCCAGGTGGGAGTATCAGGACGGTTTCCTGACGTACGCCGTGCTCGTGACCCCGATCATTGGGAACCGGCCGCCGGCCGTCAGCGTGCTGGTGCGCGAGACGCCCACGCAGCATCTCCTGTACGCGGCGCACGTGGTCTGGCCGGATACCGGCAAATTGGCGGACACCGGAGTGCTGCTGCCAACGTGGACCGAATCACTCGCCGAACGGGCGGGTTGGCAAGAGCTGATCGAAGCCAGCCAGATCCTGACGGCGATCCGGGCGGTCTTTCGCGCTCGGCTGGTCGCGCGGCCGTATCTCACGACGTGGTTGGATGACGAGGAGCTGAGTGGTCAGGCTTGGCAAGAGGCGTTCAGCGCGTTTCAATTGGCCCTGGCGGCTCACTTGGCTCGCCAACGCGAGGCGGAGCCTACGCGGGCGAGGGAAGCTGCGTGGCATACGATCCAGCCGTTGCTGCCGGCGATGACGGCATCGGACGGACACGCCTGGTTGGCCTCGCTGAGCGGAGCGGCTGATCAGTTGCAGGGTGCAACGATGCAGGCCTTGGCGGGCGCTGGGGCGGTTCCCTCAGAAGCGATCAGCGCCTACGACGTTGATACCAGCCTGGACTTCATACGGGAACAAGTCCGCCGTGGGCGCCTGCGTCAACCGACGCCGAAGACTGCCGCGCGAATCCAGCCCCACATTCGTCTGATTGTCGAGCATGCCCATCTGGTGTCCGATCCAGCGCACCGACAGTGGGTGTTTGAGCAACTGGCACAGGCATTGGACGCATGTGGGCGTAGCAACGACTGGCTCACATCGATCGAACTCGTCTTGCGCGAGCAGGAGGACGCGCAGGGGCTCGCGAATCTTCAGACGCTCAAGCACACGCTCATGACGCTGCACCTCGGTGGAGGCGCGCCGGGTGCGCCGCAGGCGTGGCACATGGTGGGCGCGCTGATTCCTTTTCTAGCGGGCCTGAGCCTCGGCGCCACCCCGACGCATCCCTTCGCGTGGCTGTGGCTGGTGGCTGCGGCCGGCCTGGCGGCGACGGCGTGGCTGGTGGGGCGGGGACTCGTGACGATGTTTCGCTACTCCCAGACGTGGGTCCAGCCGGTTTTATGGACGAGCAGGAGCCCGGTGAGTTTCTCAGGAGGGCAGCACTCCAGCAACCGCGTGAGCGCTTCGATGAGATCGTCGGCCCTTGGGGGGTGGATTCGCAGATGGATGATGGTCAAGGTGCTTGGTGGATACTGGGAGGGATTGGCGAAATCGCGATCGAGCGTCACAAGGATGCGTCCATCACGAATCGCTCGGGTCGCAATGGCGGGATCGGACGCTGACACCTCCACTCGTACCACATCATGGCCGGAGGCTTGGAGCGTCCGCAGCAGCTTAAGAGGTACGTCCTCGTCAATCAGGAATTTCATGGCCCGCGTCAAGCGGCAGGCTCAAAGGGCAGATATTCCAACTGCTTGGCGTATTGAGCAGCAAAGTGCAGGGCGGCCCGGATATGTTCGTGGGTTAGCTGAGGGTAGTAATCTGGGCCGGTTATGGCCTGCGGGGTTACGCTGGCTCCCAACAGCTCCAAGACAAGATAGACCGGAATCCGCGTTCCACGGAAGCACGGTTTCCCGTGGCAGATTTCCGGATTGGCGCTCACATACTTCTCGATCAGTGCATCCATGGCTTGTTGAGCCTTCACAGAAACCGTATCACACTCCCCCGACGCTGTCAAGCCGTACCGTCGTCGTGCTGGTTGGACTGGCATTGCTGAGCCTCGGTGCGCGGATGACGGAGCCGCTCGTGGCGGCGCTGTGGGTGGGCCCGCTGCTGATGGTGGCCGGGTTCGTGGCCTGGGCATCGTTGTCCTGGCGCACGACAAGGCGGGCGATGGCGTGGCCGACACCAAGCCTCCAGGATGGCGTCGAACCTGTGCTCAGGGCTAGGAAGGCGGCAGCTTCCTATATATAGAGGAAGGCTGCTATCGAATAAAGACTCACTACCATGTTGGTATTAATAAAAAAAATGATTGACAAGTATTTAGAAAGTGGTTACGATGCTTAGACAATTTGACGTTAGGAACCCTGAAACGGATCGCTGTGGGAGGCGTGAGGTGATGGGGAAAGCCAGGCCCGGCTATAGTCTTTCTGTCGTTATCTATTTCCTCAGTCTTTTTTGTGTCGCTCCGCAGGTAGCGTTTGCCCAGGCTGTTCGAGATCTCAAGGTCTCGGATATTTTTGTGCCGCCTGAGTTGGGCTACGTGATTCACACCCACGCACCCGTCGCCCCAGTCGGCCAAGCCGCAGCCACCCCCATCATCATCCACATCCAAGAAGCGCATACCAATTATGAAGGCCAGCAGCACATCGTTAGCATCCTCGAGCAGTTGATCAAGCAGCATGGGCTCACGCTCATCCTGGTGGAGGGCGGGCAGGGCGATGTCAGCCTGGCATACTTGCGCAGCTTCGGCCCGGTGGAACACCGCAAGACCGTTGCCGATCGCTACCTGAAAGACGGCCTCATCAGCGCGGAGGAATACCTGGACATCGTCTCCGAGGCGCCACTCATCCTGTGGGGCGTGGAAGATCAGGCGCTCTATCAGCGCAACGTAGACGAGTTCCTGGCGCTGGAGGCGTTGCAGGGCGAGGTGAAACCTGCGTTGGCCATCGCACGCGAGGCCGTTGTCGCCCTGGCTCCCCGCCTGTTCGAGCCGGCCCTGCGCGAGTTGGACGCACAGCGCGCCGCCTTTGACCAAGAGACGCTCGGGGTCGGGGAGTTTGCGCAGGCGGTGGCACAGCTCGCCACGCAGCAGGGTCTTGCAGCCGACCAGATGCCGCAGGTGAGCCGCTTCTTGCGGGTGCGCGCGCTGGAGCCGCAGTTGAAGATGGCAGAGGTGGGTACGCAGCAGCAAGCCCTCGTCACGCAACTGAGCACGCGGCTCAGCACGCCCCAAGCCGAGCGGCTCAAGGCCGCAGCACTGGCCGCCAAGGCGGGGACCGCCTCAGCCGATCAGTTCTACGCCACGCTCAAGGAGCTTGCCAGCACGGCCGGTCTCTCACTGACCGCCTATCCGTTACTAGCGGACTATGTGCGCTATCTCGAGGACCGGGCGCGGATTGAGCCCACCATCTTATCCCAGGAGCTGGACCAGCTTACCGACCGCCTGCGTGAGCGCCTGGCCGCCACACCGGAGAGCCGCACGCTGCAGACTATCGCCCGCCAGGTGGAGATGCTGGAGAAGTTGGCGGACGCCCAACTCTCCCCCCAGGAATATCAGCAATTGCAAACCCTCACCACAGACGGCTTAGCCCAGGCATGGAGCCGTTTTTTCACCGAGCAGCTCAGCCGGCAAGGGCTTGCCCCTCGCACCTTCGACTCGCTGAAAGCGGTGGAGGCGGCCCTCCCGAAGCTGCGCGCTTTCTACGAGGCGGCCCTCGCGCGTGATGAGGCGCTGGTCACGCATACCCTGGCCAAGCTGAAAGAAACCCAGGAGCCGCTGGCCGTGCTCATCACCGGCGGCTTCCACGCCCCGGAGATCGCCGCGCGGCTGCAGGCGCAGGGAGTCGGCATCGTCTCCATCGCTCCGAAGATCACCACCCCCACAAACGAGCGGCTCTACCATGCGGTGCTCAAGTATAAAAGCGGCCACGGCAGCTTGGAAGAGGTACGGCAGGTGCCGCGGTGACGTGCGCTACGGCTCAGGAATGTCGAGATCTCGACAAATCTTTCGAGCAAGAAACTCGTGAATCTCCGTGTGACGCGGAACGGATGAGGTGCGACGTGTGGCAGGGTTCCAGTAAATCGAGTGGCGGCCACCTTCGCGGAGGAGCCGACAGCCCTGCGCCTGCAAGTGGCGCAGCAGGGTCTTCCGTTTCATTACACCGCGACGGAAATCGGCTCTTCAATCGCTCGCTTGCTGTGGATCTGATGGGCCAGAAAACGGTTGGCTTCCAGCACCATGATCAGGGCTTCTTTCAAATTGCGCTTGGCGTCTGCCAGCGTTCGACCTTGAGTATTGACGCCGGGCACTTCCTCGACATAGCCGAGGTACCATTTCCCGCGCTTCATATAGACGGCCGTAAATTGTCCAATCATCTTACTTGCAACTGTAGCATACAACGACCGATGAACGCAAGAAGGAGGATTGCTTGATGGGAAACTTGAGACGAACGGTTGCAGCGGTGATCGCAGGGGTGATGTCGCTTTCTCAGGCGGTACCCTCGGCGTGGGCCTGGACCCAGGCGGAGATGCTGCGCCAGGGACCCACGCTGCCCACGAACATTGATGAGGCCATCGGGCGGCTCGTGCTGGACGAAAGCGGCTCCGGCCATTTCTACACCGCGAAGGAGTTGCAGGTCCAGGGCCTCATCCGAATCACGCCGGACGTTCTCAAGAGTGATTATCGCACGCTGATTGAGATGCAGAGTTACTTCCAGCAGGCGGCTGATGAATTTGAAGTTTCGGTGGAGGAGGCTCTCCGCGTCGCCGAGCCGCGATTTGCCTGGCACGATCCAGAAGCCAATACGCTTGACGAAGCCCAAAAGAGCCTGCTATTGTTTATGCGCGATATCCGCGATCCGGCCCGCCTCAAGGAGTTCATTCCGGATGAGGGCGTTCGGGCCGCCGTAGCCGCCTTGCCGTTTTCGCGCGACTGGTTTCCCGTCATCCTGCACGGCAGCGACCGCGCCGCGCTCGATGAGCAAATTCTCCAGCAGCTCTCCGCTTCATCAGGCTCGAGGCTCCCCGGCCCGACCCGAGCCGGGGCGGGCAGGGCTCAGGGCTCAGGGCAACTACTACCTTTGACTCCGCCGCCGGCGCCAGTTGCTGCGAAGCGGCGGGCGGTGCCCGGCTCCGCCTTCGAGGCGCTGCTAGACATCTACGACACGATACACTTCGGGGCTGATCCGACCATCCCGCTGACGACGCATTATCTTCGGGAGATCCGTAATATCAACATTGAGCCGCACAAGCCCTACAACGACACCACGCTTCGGCGGGAGCGCCGCATCCTCAAGCGCGTCGGCCTCGTCAATGATAAGTTGGTGTTGCATCCAGCCGTGGGAGGTCTTCCCGAGGAGGAATTCGACAAGTTCCTCGAGAAGCTTCAGCACGTCGCCCCGCAGTTGCAGCAGGGCAGTCTCTCGGACGAAGAGATCGCAGATGTCCACGCCGCCATCGCTCCGCTGCTCGCCTCACTGAGCGCCCCCGCGACGCCGGCTGCGCCAGCGGCAGCCCCAACATCGTATAAATTCTTCGGAAGACCGCTCGTGCCGCCTGCTTCTCGATTGGAGCCAGGCGAATCGGGTCCAGACACCGTCCCCGGCTTCGCGGCTGGGGTGATGGAAGTGCTCTTCGACTCAAGATATGGACACGTAAATCTCTCTGTGCTCGCAAACCAATTAGGTCGAGCAGCAGACACGCTGAAACCCGACTTGTTCTTGTTAGAGGATGGAGGGGCGGTTCTCATTGAGCGTCGCGCAGTAGCAGTAGAGGATTGGTTAATCCAAGATCACGTATCGCCAAAGTATGAGAAGCCCCTTCTTAAGTTTTTGCGCACCATCACACCCTCGCGCGTGACGGCCGCCCGCCGCAAAGAGCTTGCTCCGCAGATCGCCGCCATCTTGGCCGGCCGCTCGCCTGGCGAGGTGACCCCGCCACCACAGCGAGCACCCGTGGTGCCCACCGATGTGAAACTCCAAGCCGCACTGGCCGCACTGCTGACTCGCTTGCAGGATGACGACTCAGCAGCGCTGGCCATCCCGCCGCCAGCCGCTGCGCCAGCTCTAGTTACTCCTGCGGTTACGCCAGCGCCTTCCGCGCCGACGCGCGTGGGGATTAACGGCGCCGGACGCATCGGGGTGAACCTCATTCGCGGGTGGCTGCAGAACCCGCGCGCCATCGCCATCGTGGGCCTCAACGACGTCGCCTTCGACTTTAAGAAGAACGGCGGGGCCGGGCTGAAGAACTACGTCGAGTTGCTCAAGGCGGAATTCGCTTCGGCTCCGCGCTCGACGGTTCAGGCCGCGGCCTTTGATTACGGCAAGGATGAAGCCGGCTACTGGATTTCAATCAACGGCCAGCGCATTACGGTCACCGATCTGCCTGATCCGTCGAAGCTGCCGTGGAGCGCGTTGAAGGTTGACGTGGTGTTGGAAGCGACCGGTCGCTTCACGAAACAGGAGGATGCGGCCAAGCACCTCGAAGCCGGAGCCAAGCGTGTCATCATCACGGCACCGGCCACCGGCGACTTGCAGACGATCGTGCCTGGCGTGAATGAGGACGCTATTGCCGGCGCCTCTGCGGTGACGAGCTGCGCCTCGTGCACCACCAACGCCATCGCGCCGCCGCTGCGGGTGCTGGTGGATGCGCTAGGAATCGAAGAGTTTTACATGAGCACGACGCATGCCTACACCGCGGACCAGGCGCTGGTCGAAACGCTGCGTCCGGCGGCTCCGCTGCGCGGGCGAGCGGCGCCGATCAACATCATCCCGACGACGACCGGCGCGGCCAGCGCCATCGGCGAAGCGATTCCAGAGCTGAGGGGCAAGGGCAGCGGTATTGCGGTGCGCGTGCCGGTGCCGAATGGCTCGCTCGTGGGCATTACCATGGTGGTTTCCAAGCGGACGACCAGGGAAGGAGTGAATCGTCTCCTCAAAGAAGCCGCCCAGGGACGCTTGAACGGGATCATGGACTACTCGGATGAACAGTTGGTCTCCCGCGACATCTTGGGCCGCTCCGCCTCCAGCATTATCGATGGCAAGCTCACCTATGTCAGCGCCAGCGGGAAGCTGGTGACGATTTGGGTGTGGTACGACAACGAGTTTGGCTATGCCAACCGGGTGTTGGATTTGGTCAATCTGATTCACCCGCCAGTCGTGACTCCGCGGGCCACCGCGCCGGCAGCCATTCCGGATGAGATCGCGCAGACCGTTACCGAGCAATTGCCCGCCGTCACCGCCGCCATCGCCGCGGAAACGGCGTCCGCTGTGACGCCAACCATTCTTGACCCGGCCATCCGCGCCCACCTGCGCGAGATCATCGCCGCGATGGTCACCCCCGTCAGCGGCATCCTCGCCGCCGATGAGAGTGTCGGCACCGCCGAGAAGCGCCTGAAGTCGGTGGGCTTGGAGAATACGCCCGAGAACCGCCAGGCGATGCGCCAGATGCTCTTGATGGCCCCCGGCCTGTACGAGGCCGGCATTACCGCCGTCATCCTCGATCGCGATACGCTCACCAACACGACGCCGGATGGGACGCAGACGATCCCGGCCTATCTGCTCGCCCATGGCATCGTCCCCGGCCTGAAGACCGATGCCGGCATCGACACGGACCCCGCCTTCCCCAAGGAGACCGGCCACAAGCTGCCCAAGCCCGACTCGTTGGCGAAGCTCCCGGTCCTCCTCGATAAAGCGGTGGAGCTCGACCTGGGCTTTACCAAATGGCGCATCACCATTCCGGCCGTCAATCCCGATGAGGCCAACATGCGCGCCAACGCCCAGATGCTGGCCAAGCAAGCCAAGCTCACGCAAGAGGCCGGCCTAGTGCCCATCGTCGAACCGGAAGTGATCTTCGATGGCAGTGATGGGACATCGGCGACGCATTCGCTGGAAGCTAGCAAGGCCGCCACGACCCGGATGCTTCAGATTACCTTCGAAGAGCTCGCGAAGGAAGGCGTCTGGTTGCCCGGCGTCATCTTGAAGACCAGCATGGTCCTCGCCGGCAAGAACGCTCCGGCGCAAACCCTCGCCGACCTCATCGGCCAGGAGACCATCAACGTCCTGCTGGCTACCGTCCCGGCTGAGGTCGGGGCGATTGTCTTCCTCTCCGGGGGCCAAGGCGATGTGCAGGCCACCGAGAATCTGGATGCGGTGGCGCGGGCGGCCCAAGCCCACGGCAACGTCCCGTGGCCGATCTCCTACTCTTTCGGTCGGGGGCTGCAAGCCAAGGCGTTGAAAGCTTGGGGAGGCAAGCTCGAGAACATCGCGGCCGCCCAAGCGGCCATGGTCGCCAACGCGCGCGACGTCCAAGCGGCGCGGCAGGGGCGGTTGAAGACGAGTCGTGCCGCACCTCCTGCGACAGCGCTGTCTCTTCCGGAGGATCTTGTTCCGGCGCTGAAGCACCACGGGTTAACGGCGGTGAAGGCGGAGGCCATCCCGCTGCAAGCTCAGGCGGTGCCGCCAAACTTGTTGGCCGATCGCTTCAACACCTTCGGCCTCTCCGGGTCCATCGCGCAGGCGCTCGGTTCATTCTTCTTCGCCGGACTTGGCAAAGAGGCCAAGGAAATCGCTGATGGCAACGCGGTGTTCTTCGCCGAAACCTCCATCCAGTACTTCACGGAGCAACATGCTGACGTGGCCGTGGTGGTGCTCGCGGATGAGGGCGCGCGCGATGACTCCTTCTCGTTGCAGCTCGGCAGCGTCTATGTCGGGGGCACGAAGATCGCGTACTCGGGAATGGCCGGTCTGCTGGCCAAGCTCGACGAGTTGAGAGCCCAGGGCAAAACGATCCTGTATTTCGTGGGGGACGCGCTCGAGAAGACCAACGGTTTGGTCGTTCCCGAAGCCGCCACCCAGGCGACCGACAGCAATGCGGTCTTCTCGTTCTACATCGAGACGCCGGAGACGCGGCTCGGTGGCGAGCACCAATTCCTGAACGACGACAACAACCGCATCGGCGGCGTGAGCTTCGTCGCTCCGGATGACGCCGGTGTGACGCCGTTTGATCTCCCAAGCGAAGCGCTTCCAAAGATCGCCGCGTCCAATGCCAGAGCGCAACGCCTCACTAAAGGAACGCCCGACTTTAATCGGTTTGACGCTGACTACACCTTTAATCGGCTTGTCACTGACTACATCAACTCGACCGTGGTCGTCGCGCTGGGGCCGCGGCCTTCCACGGACATGAAAGCGTACGAAACGGCGGTCAGCACGCACCGGCACCAGGCGATCATCAACGATACGAAAGCGTTGCAGGTGAAATATCCGGGACTCAAGGTCGTGTTCCCCGGCGACGGCGATTTCGGGCCGCGCGTCGTGGCCACACTCGGCATCGACCTCGACAGCAAGCACATGGTGGTCTTCGGGCGCAGCGGCTCCACCGAAGCCCGGGCGACGATGATCGCGGTCTTGAATTCGCCCAATGCCCGCTTTGTGCACAGCTACGCGTCGCAGGCAACGAACGGCAATTACAGCCGTCAGACGGCCTATGAATACACTGCCGCAGAGCGACAGCGATTTCAGGAAACGGGTGTGCCGGAGTCCGTCTATGGCACGTCCCGCTCAACGGCCGACATCCAGGGCACGGGTGTGCTCGCACTGACGAGTGTGACCGGCGCCTCCGAAGCGCAATACAGCCCGTCATTCGCGGCGAAGTACCAGCGCGTGACGGTGCAGAAAAACGCCGGCAGCTCGGGAACGATCACCACGAGCACCATCCTGAGCACGCGGCAGGGGAATTTCCTCGTGCGAACCGTGCTGGAATCGAAGGATATCGCCGGCTCGATCAACAGCGTGAAGAACGGCATCCACGCGGCGCGCGACTACTGGCGCCGGCAGGAACCGCCCCAGGTGGACGCCCTGCTGGCCCGTCTGCACCAGGCAGTGCCGCAGCTCGCTGCGGAGGCGGTGCAAGCGGAGCTGCACTCGATCCTCACGCGCCGGGCGCAAGGGGCCCTTACGCATCTGGAGGCCATGGCGCAGATCAACGCTCTCTTGCATCACGCCGATTCCAACTTGGCTCATGCTGAGTGGGGCGATGTGATCACGGCGATTGATGCCATCCTGCATGAGAGCGCATCCGCGCCGACGGCGGCCGCGACGGCCACGCCAGGCTTCCGGCCGGAGGTTCAGCGGGCGCTTGTCGAAGCGGAAAGGCAGCCAGACATTGCAGCGTCTGAGTTGAATGTGCCCACGGGGCCGATTCCAGCGCTGCACAGCGCGGAAGCACCCGCCGATGCGCCCACCCAAGCGCCAACGTACGCGGCGCTGAATGCGACCGAGCGCGCGATCGTCGATCCGGCGGTGGCGTTCGTTCGGGAGCGGGCAAGCAGTGCTGGACTTGGTGGGTCGGAGGAAGGCTTTACTCGTGCATGGGGGCGCATCCCTGAGACTCTAGCTCAAGCGTTCAAGGGTCAGTTTCAAACGCGCCAGGATGCGATCAATGCGCTGAAGGGGGAATTACAATTTCTCAGCATCCGCGGCCTCGACCAACTGCAAATCGCCCAGACGGCGATCACGATGGTCGCTCCGAAACTCCTCATGGCTCAGTCCGGTGAGGGGGGCAAGGTGGCGGAGAAACCACGGCTGACCGATGCGCAGATTGAGGAATGGGTAAATGCATGGATTCGAACGCATCCTGCGGACAGCACACAGCCTGTGGTGCGCGTGAGCTTGGTCCGCGCGCGTCCAGGGCGTCATGTGAGCGTGGATAATGACCCCGACAACCACACGGTGTGGATCACGTCGCATACCGAGACGACCGCGGATGAGATCATCAGCACCCTGCGGCGTATAAGCCACGTGCCACCGAGCGTGGTGCCACCGGTCGTGCCGCTGGCCTTTCACGCCTTGGCTGAACGGTACGCCCCGCATCTGCTCGCGCCTCACGGCCCCTCGCCCGAGTTGCTGAGAGCGGCCGAGCACAGCTATCAGGAATTGTCAGAGCCTCGCCGCGTATGGGTGGATCATGAGGCGCACCGTGCGATGATCAGGGAAGGGAGGAGAGCCGCCAATCAACAGGAGCAGGATGCGCTTGATTCGGAAAAAACGAAACGCGCCCTCGCCTATGCCAATGCGCATGGGCGTGAGCATGATGGTCTGGAACAGGCCATGCAATTGCTCCGCGACGCCGGGCATGCTCAGGCAAGGGCCCTTGAGCTCTATCACAAGGTCATCGCCATGCGCTTCATGGCCGAATCTCTTCCCGGCGAGTCGTCCCCCCAGCCCTCGTCCGCCGCGCCGGCGGTGGAGGTGCCGAGGATGGTGGCGATCGGATCAGGGGAAGCGATTGCTAAGTTGACGACGAAGGGCACGGACATCGTCGTGAAGGTGGAGAAAGGCGGCAACCCTGCGGTGGCCATCGCCACGGCTGTGGCCGCACTGGCCGCCGACGGGGTGGACGCGTTGAGCGAGATTGGCCGCGGGCCGAACCCGCCGCCGCTGCTCAAGCGCCCCGACGTGTACCTGGACCTGTCGGCTGCGATGGTGGTGATTACGCCAGAGGAATCAACGTCCGTCAAGAGCCAGGCGATTGAGGTCGCCTACCGCAAGGTCGTGGACAGTTCATAAGGCTTGCTGCGCTAGCGGCGTGATAAGAAATGGGAAGAGGACTGCGACTAGGCGTGAACCGGCAGATTAATATTCACGTGGCCCAACTGCTCGATGGGCATGCGCTGACTGACGTCCAGAATCTCAATGCCAAAGATTCTACCGGCTCGATCCATGTCTACCAGCAGGCCGTCTCGCAGTTTGATCGTTTTCTTCACGTGCTTGCCCGGTTGAAACTGGATGTACAAGGCATCGGCGTGCTCATCAAATGTAATATCCATCGCTTAGTCTCCTTCGTCCAGCCAGTACGCCGTGATGATGACGACATGGCTGTTCAGCTTCCGATACACCACTTCCAGAGTGCGGGATCCGAAGCGCCGTTGCACGGCCGTCCGGCGTTTGAAGCTTGGTTCCGTCCGCTCGGGCGCCAAAATCGTTCTTTCAATGTGCGTGGTGCGCATCTCCCGTTGCCGGATGCGCAGCCGGACATGATCCGTGTAGGTGAATCTCACATCCTTAATTCTACCTTCTCTCTGAGAGAAAAGCAATCGGGGTCACGGCGGAGGCTGCCCGCATGAGGTGGGGGTGGATGCGTCCGATGGCGGGGCTGCTGGCGTGGGTGCTCACGCTGAGCCAGGTGATGCCCACCGCCTCCGCGGCTCAGTGGCTGCGCGGCGGGGCCACCGCGGGCAGCTCGATCGTCTCCCTCCCGCTGGCCGTGGGTTTGATGAACGGCGTGGCGGGGGCGGACTTGTTGGGCCCTGCGAATCTGCTGCGCGAAGGCCGCGCCTTAAGCGGCTCGGATGTAGCCGCGCAGGCAGGCAGCCTGCAGTTTCGCGCGCGCACCGAAGTCGCCATCGCCGATCACCGACCCTATGTGCCGGCACCACTGGCCGAGGCGCTGCCCCATCTGGGGGCGGATGTTGAGCGCGCGCTCGTTCTGCTGAGCAAGCAGCAACGGGCTAGTATCGTCTCCGGTACCTACCAAGAATTCCCGCCAGAGGATGAACTGTTTATCAACGCCCAGCTTGCGCGCGCGCAGGCGTGGCAAGCCCAGCAGCGCAGCCCCGCGGAGCGGGCGACCCGGGTTCGCCAGCAGGAGGAAGCCATCTTGCAGCGCGCCGCACAGCTCGCGGCGCAAACGCATACCCTCCCCTCGGAACATCCTGTATCGGCGTCATTTGGCGCTGATCACCTCGCTCTCATCAACAGTCTCCTTGAACAGGCTAAAGCACGCGGCACCATCACCGGCTACGATGTATTGCTGTCGAACGCTACCCTGCGCCTCACGCTCACCTACACCGGCCCCGAGCAGAACCTGGCAGTCGCCGCGCTCCCCCTGGCCGTGGTCACCGAAGCCCAATCCGCCCCGCTGCCTGCGGCTTCATCGCCAGCGCCGGCGGTAGCAACCCCGCCAGCGGCGGCGGTGGTGGCGGCGCTTTCAGACGCGGCGACTGTGCCCGAGGCGCTCTCAGAAGCATTCTGGACGCGCCGGGGATTTTCGGCTCAGGATGTCAAAGAAGCTGTGCGCATGGTGAAGGCAGGGGTCGAACGGGTGCGCGCGATCTTCAACTGGCATTTCGTGTCTGAATCAAGCGCCTCGCTGGATTCCTATGAGGGCGGCCTGAACGGCGCCGCCGAGACGCAAGTGAACCGCTGGATCAGCGTGCGCCACGTGCTTCAGCTCTTGGAGAGCAAGGATGGCGAGGTCCAGTTGAAGCGGCTGGGCGAGCGGATGGAACGACTGCGCACGATCCTGAGCATCGCGCCGAATGTGGCCTATCACGGCATCACGTTGGTCCTGCCGAACCTCAAGACCACCATTCTTGATGAGTCAGTCTATCGCCAGGACGTGCAATGGTTGGAGGAACACCTGCAGCGGGTGCAGGCGATGCGCGATCAGTTGGCGAAGAAGCTCAGCGTGCCGGAAGGCCGCGTGCTGGCTCGCGTGGACAACGATGTGGTGATCGCCAGCGCCTTGGGCGCGACGGACGACGAGCTGCGCGCGCACCTGCTGCCACCGGGCGGTGATGTGGCCGCGTGGTTGGTGGATCGCGCGCATTTCGCGGAGCAATTGGACGATGACGAGACGCTGCTGAGCTTTATCTTCGCGCCGCACACGCTGCCCGCGCCGCAGCAGCGCTTTCTTGATGAGCTGCGCCTGGAGTTGGTGGCCGCCCGCTCGCATGACGGGGCGAATGCGCGGCTGACCGATGAGCGGTTGGCCCGGATCCTGCGCGGTGAATTAGCCGAGACGGTCTTGCAGGGCGCCGCCGGCCTGGCGCCGACGCAGCAGTTCTTCGCGCCGCTGGCGGAGTCGCTGAACCGCGCGCTGGAGGGTCGCCACGTGCCGGTCGGCCATGCCGAGCAGCACGCGTTTGCCACGCAGATGATGCCGGTCGTGCAGGAGTGGTTCAACGCGCATCGCGCCGAGCTGGAACGGCTGCAGGACGGCCTCGAGCAGCCGGACGGATCGCAAGGCTACCGTCGTCATCAGATCTATCTCGATCCGCAGCACCGCTTCATCATCCTGAACCATCGGATGCGCCGCGGCACGCCCATCCATCTGCATGGCAGCGCCGAAGAAGGCTACCAAATGGCGCTGGTCGTGGCGGTGGAGCCGGGATTAACGGAAGAAGTCTACGACGTGATCGGGCCGGATGGCCGGCGGATCGATCCGCCGACGCGCGCGACGATGGCGGCGCGTGGCCCCTGGCTGCGCCTGCGCTCGCGCGGCCAAGAGTCGGTGCCGGTTGGCGTGGTGAGTTATCTGACAGAGAAGGAAGGCACGCCGCATCGGATCATCGGGCCGGGCAACCGGACTGTCGGCATCATTGAAATCTACATCGGGCTCTTTCATCAGATTGATCGGCTCATCCCCTCGGCCGATGGCGGTGAACGCGTTTTCGTACAGCCGGTGGGGCCCAGCGAGCTGGTCTATCGCTTGGGCGATCTGGCGCGAGAGCAGCGCTGGGACGTGCTCGAAGGCGAGCAGACGCGCGCCGCGCTCGAGACAGCAACGCATCCGGTGTGGCTGTCCACGGAGGCGGTGCTGGAGCCCCGCGAGGCGCTGGGGCAGTTGGCGAAGTTTCCGGATTCTGCGGTGTATCGTGACCCGACCGGTCGACTCCTCTTGGAGTTGCGCGGCCCGCCGGTGAGCCGCGAGCGTCTCTTGGAGACGCTGGGGCTGGTGGGCCATCACGACGGCTTGGAAACATGGGAGGCCTTCCGCGACTACTTTGTCGACGCCCCGCCTGGCGCCCCCACGCTCTATTTCAAGCCCGACGCCGACGTCCACCTCAACAACGGCGACGGCGATCCGATTCCCAATGTCCTCGCCCAATTGCTGGCCGAGGTGCAGCACGAGAGGGTCGGGATGGGGTTCGTCATCAGCGGCCATGAGGAAGGCGCCGAACAGGCCGAAGTGACCCTGCGCAGCCCGCTGCTCGTTGACGTGACGAGCCGCCTCGACCAGCTCTTGGACTCCATTCGCCAACAGTTTCCGACCGTCGAGGTGCACCGTTCAGACCCCTTCACGACCAGGTCCTTTTCCCAAGTGACCATCACGCTCATCGGCGAGCAGGCGGTTGCCGCCCTGTCGGCCTTGCGTCAGCGTGTGGATCTCGCCCAGCGCGCGCCGCAAGTCTTGATGGGTGGCGGAGTGAATCCCGAGCAGCTCGATGAGATGGTCCAGAAAGTCAATCGGCGTGTGATGCCGGTTGAGACGCTGACGGAATACATCCGCACCACCGGGCTGACCGCCCAAATCCCCCTCATCAGAGACGCGCTGGATCCACCGCACCGCGCCACCTTCGACCACGCCATGTCTGGCTCCGCACGCGCGTCTGCTTCGCGTGCTTCCTCGTTTGAGGCGGCCTGGCAGCGCGGGGTGTTCGGGCCGGAGTACGACGCATCGATCGCGGCGATGGATGAGGAGCTGTTTGCGCAGGCCATCGGCCAACCGGGCCAGCCGCCGTTTACCCGCGGCATCCATCCGACGATGTACGTCGAGCGCCTTGGCGGACAAGCCGCGACGGTGCGCCGCTACGGTTCTTTCGGCACGGCGGAGGAATCCAACGCGGTCATCAAGCAACACATCGCGCAAGGCGCCACGGGTCTGAGCATTGCCTACAGTCTCTCGACGCAGAACGGCGTGGACTCCGACCATCCGCTGGCGAAAGGCGAAGTCGGCCGCGTGGGTGTGGCGATTGATTCGCTCAAGGACGTCGAGGACGAATTCGCCGGCGTGTCGATGGGGAAGATGCGCACCTCCATGACGATCAACGCCACCGCACCCATCCTGCTGGCGATGTACGTCGCGGCGGCCAAGAAGCAAGGGGTGCCGCTGCCTGAGCTCAACGGCACCATTCAGAATGAAGTCCTCAAGGAATTCCTCTCGCGCGGCACGTACATCTTTGGCTATGGTCCGTCGATGCGCCTGGCGGGAGATGTGTTTGAGTGGGCCAAAGCGAATGTGCCGAAGTTCCATACCATCACGTTCTCCGGCTACCATCCGCGCGAGAAAGGCGCCAACGAGGTGCAAGAGGTGGCCTTTGCCATCGCGAATGCCTTGCAGTATCTCTCCGAAGCCAAGCGGCGCGGTTTCAGTGACGACGAGCTGGCCGCCATCATGTCGCAGGTGGCGTGGTTCATGAATCTGAAGCTCAAGCCCATCGAAGAGACAGCCAAATTCCGTGCGTTGCGTCGGGTGTGGGCGAAAATTGTGCGCGACGGCTTCGACATCACCAACGAGCGCGCCGCACAGGTGCGCGTACAGTCGTGGTCCGGTGGTTCGGACGTGCGTTTCCCCGAGAAGCCGCAGGATCACATGATCCGCAACGCGATCCGCGCCTTCACCGCCACACAAGCCGGCTCGCAAGGCTACGACGGCGCGGCCTTCGATGAATCCGTCGGCATTCCCACCGAGTTCAGTCAGGGGTTGGTGCTCAAGCGCTTTCAGATGGTCCAGCGCGAAAAGGACCTGCAGGACGTGGTGGATCCCATGGGCGGATCGTATTGGCTCGAGGTGGAGACCGAGCGCATCGAGCAGCAGGTGTGGCAGGAGCTGGGCCGCATCGCGCAGATGCAGAGCTATCCTGATGTGCTCGCCTCGATGGTGCGCGAGATGGAGGATCAAGAGCAGCGCGAAACCGCTGCGATCGAGTCCGGCGCGCAGCCGGTCGTCGGCGTCAACACGGATCGCGCAGGCGCCGAACTTTTTCCGATGCTCGAGCGTCGCCAGGCGTCGGAAAATTACGAAGCGAAGCAGCAGAAGCACTTGGCGCAGCTAAAAGCCACGCGCGATCAGACCGCAGTCAGCAAAGCGCTCGATGTGCTTGAAGGAGCTGCGCGTGGAAAAGAAAATCTCATGCCGTTCATTCTCGCGGCCGTCGAAGCCTATGCCACCGTTGGTGAAATCACCGACCGGCTGCGCCGCGTCTTCGGCGTCTCGGATGTGTCGCAACCGTGGCTGACCCAGCCATGGACGGATGATGCCGAGAAGACCTGGACACTGGCTGCCTCATCGGCGAAGGCGGAGGTCTTTACCGAGCCGCTTCGGAAGTTTCTCATCCTGCAGGCTGGTGTTAATAAGACCTACATCAAGGTGGGGCAGGATGCTGCCGTGCGCCTGGCGCAGACGATTCGCCAGCGCGGCTACGCGCTGCCCAGCGATGTGCCGTATGTGGAGAAGCTTAATGCGGTGCGCGCAGAAGCCCCAGGCCAGTTTCCTTACACGCGCGGGTTACCGTCTGACACCGCCGTAGTGCCTCCGGGGCACGTGATTGACGGCTACCTGCTTCGCAAGATGGGGGCGACCGCCGTGCAGGAGGTGGCCTTCAGTCTCTACAACGCCCTCAAGGACACGCGGCTTTCTCTGACGTCGGCGGATCGCGTGCGTTTGCATCTCGCCTCGGATAATAATTTCTACGAAGAGATTGCCAAGTTCCGTGCGGCTCGGCGAGTGTGGGCGCTCCTCATGCAGGAGCGTGGGATCACCGATCCTGCCGCGCAACAACTGGTCATCACGGCGAAAACATTGGAATCGACGCTGTCTCCCGAGCACGTCTGGCTCAACGTGCATCGCGCGGCATTGCAGGCGCTCCAAGCCAAGTGGGGCGGGGTGCAGCAGATCGAGGTGACGCCATTTGACGCGCCGTACGGAAAAACCGGCTGGAGCGAATTGGCCGTGCAGATGGCCAAAGATACCGTGGCCATCATTGAAAAAGAACTTGGTTTGGAAGGCATCGCCGATCCGCTGGGTGGCAGCTTCTATTTGGAAGCGCAGACCGATCGGATGGCGCGCGAGGTCCGTGCTGAGCTCGACAAACTTCTGGCCATATCGGACCGTGCCGCCAGCATCTACATGGCACAGGCGACGGCCGTCTCCAAACAGCGCCGTGAGGCGGCCGTCACCGCCGGCCTGGCGCCGATTATCGGTGAGACGATCTATCGCGACGGCCCCAATCCCAAACCGCCGGTGGCCACAGTTCAGCCGACGCCACCCGCGGCGCCACCAGCGCTGTCTTCGGAAGCGCAGCACCGGCGATGGGTACGCCGCCATGCCGATCAATTGGCTCGACAACCGGTGCGTGCATCCGGCCGGCCGTTGCGAGTGCTGGTGGCGAAGCCGGGTCTTGATGGCCATGACCGCGGCGCTAAGTTGATGCTGCGCGTGTTCCGCGACGCGGGGTTTGAGGCGATCTACACCGGTTTGAAGCGCACGCCGGCGCAAATCATTCAGCAGGCAATTGACGAGGACGTCGACGTCATCGGCGTTAGTGTGCTTTCCGATGGGCATCTCGCGGCTGTGCGCGAGCTGGCCCGCGTGGCTGCCGAACGGAACATGGCGCATGTGCCGCTCATTGTCGGTGGTGTGATTCCTCCGCAGGATCAGGCCATGTTGCTGGATGAGCTCGGCGTGTATCGTGTCTATACCGGGGGAACCTCGACGGCGAACATCGTGGAGGATCTGAAGGCCTGGAAGGCGTGGGCGGAGAATCCCAACGGTTTGACGGCGGTTGCGAGCGAACCGATTCCATCAACGCCCGTTCAGGCCGTCATCGAGGCAGCGCCTCAATCCGCGGCTGTCGCAGACGCGACACCGTTGTCTCGGACGGCACGACCCACGATTGATGGACTGTGGAGCACGGATGCCGCGACGCGTGAGAAAACCGCGCAGCACTTCGCGCTGGCCGGCGATCTCTTAACCGAGCAAGTGGCCGCGCATCCGGTGCTAGGCAAGCACGTGATTCCAGTGTCGGCGCAGGTGCATCCTGAACATGAAGGCGCGACGGTCGCCTCCGTTGGATTGGCGGTGACGCCGGAGCATTTCGATCAGGTTCGCGCATTGTTCGGAAATCTGGTGCTGTCACAGGTGCCGCCGGAAGTCGGAGCTGAGGAGTTTGAGTTGCACGTCGCGATGCCGGACGGCAGCGCGCGGATCATCGATGTGCTGCGCGATACGAACGATAGCGCGAAGCAAACATTGACGAAGCATATCGCGCGCGCCGGTGAAGGCATCCAGCAGGTCGAGGTGTGGACCAGTGACATCTGGACCGCCGCGCAGGATATCGTCAAGGCGACCGCAGCCAAGCCCACCTCGCTGATCAAAGTGGACGATGCCCCGCGCCCCGGCGCCAACGGGACGACGGTCTTTTTCGTCTTGGCGACAGTCGGCAACGGCCGCCGCGTCCTCGTCGAGCTGGTGCAGCGTCCTGAGCCGAAGTCGGTGGTGGCATCGGAAGAGGCCACGAAGGCCTGGATTGCCGCTTATGACGCCGGCATGAAACATTTTTTCGAGGGGATCACGCCTGGGCAGGTGGTCATCATCAACGCGCTGCATCTATTACCCAGGATGATTCCCGGCGCGGCGTATGCGGGCCACAAAGCAAAATTCTTCGCGCCGTTACGGCAGGGCGAAACGTTCACATTGACCGCCCCGCGACTGGTGGGCCGAGATGCGAATGGCCGGATGGAGTTTTTGATTGAGGCGGCCACGATGCACGCCGGCCAGCCCGTGAAGATCGCGGAGATCACGGCCTGGGCCTTGCCGCAGGCCTCCGCCGGTTCTGCGCTTGACACATCGTTGTCCAGAGTCGCCGACTCGTTGCTGAATGACGGCCTTACGGCTCGCCTGTCAAATCTGGCACATCAAGCGAAACCGTTACCAGAACCGTCATCTGTGCCGGATTATCAGCAGGGCGACACGGCTGCCGTCTACACCCGGAAGATGGATTTGGACGTGGCCGCGACCAATGCGGGAGTAGCGGGCAACGGCCGCTGGCTGGATGAATTCGCCGCGATCGGCGTGATGCATGCGGCGATCGCCCGCGCGTTTCCCGCAGGCTATCTCGGTGGCCAGGTATCCGTGGACGGGCCGCTCCTCGTACCGGTGGGCCTCGGCGATACGCTGACCGCGACGATGAAAATCCGCGAACGCCAGGAGCGCCTGCGCGAGGGACAGGCGCCTCAGGTGCGGCTGCTGTTGGATGTCGTCGTCACCAACCAGCGTAGAGAAAAAGTGCTGGGCGGTGCGGTGACGATGATTCGTGTCGCCGATGCTCCGCGCGCGCCACCGGCTGCACCGGCGAAGGCTTCCGCTCCATCCGCCTCAACGCCTCCTGCTTCCACGCTCTCCGGCATTCCGCTGAACGCGGTCTACGGTCCTGGGGATCTTCCCGCTGATCTGCCCGCACGGCTGGGCGAGCCCGGACAGTTTCCGTTTGCGCGCGGCATCCATGGCGATATGTACCGCGGCCGACCCTGGACCACCCGACAATATTCCGGCATGGCTGATGCCGCGATGACCAACGCCCGCTACAAAGATTTGCTGAAGCAAGGACAGAAGGGATTGTCGGTCGCGTTCGATCTGCCCACCCAGTTGGGCTACGATCCCGATGATGCGCTCTCTGCGGGAGAAGTCGGCAAGGTCGGCGTGTCCATCGCCTCGCTGGAGGATATGCGGCGGCTCTTCGAGGGCATCAACCTCGGCGACGTGTCGGTGTCCATGACGATCAATGCGACCGCACCTATCCTGCTGGCGATGCTGATGGCCGTGGCCGAGGAGCAGGGCGTGCCGCTGGAGAAGCTCTCCGGTACCACGCAGAATGATCCGCTCAAGGAATACATCGCCCGCGGCAATTACGCCTATCCGCCGCAGGCCTCCATGCGGCTGACCACCGATCTGATCGCCTATGCCACGGCGCATCTGCCGAAGTGGAACCCGATTTCGATCTCCGGCTACCATATGCGCGAGGCCGGCGCCACGGCGGTGCAGGAGGTGGCCTTTACCTTGGCGGATGGCGTTGCCTACGTCGAGGCGGCCATTAAGGCGGGGTTGAAGGTAGACGACTTCGCCCCGCGGCTGTCCTTTTTCTTCGTTGCGCAGAGCGATATGCTGGAGGAAGTGGCCAAGTTCCGCGCCGCGCGCCGGCTGTGGGCGACGATCATGAAAGAGCGCTTCGGCGCTACGAAACCGGAGTCGATGAAGCTGCGCTTCCACGCGCAGACGGCCGGCGTGTCGCTCACCGCGCAGCAGCCGCTCAACAACGTGACGCGCACCGCCTACCAGGTGCTGGCGGCGGCCCTCGGCGGGGCGCAGTCCATCCATGCCAATGCGTACGATGAGGCGCTGGGGTTGCCGACGGATGCCTCCGCGTCGCTGGCGCTGAGGGCGCAGCAGATCGCACAACATGAGACCGGCATCGTCAACACCGCCGATCCGCTTGGCGGCTCCTATGTCGTCGAACACCTGACCCAGCAGATCGAGCAGCGCGTGTTGGCGTACCTGAAACAGATCGACGAGATGGGCGGCATGGTGGACGCGACAGCCGCCGGCTTTCCGCAACAGGAGATTCAGGGTTCGGCCTACCGCCTGCAACAGGCGGTGGAGACAGGCCAGCGCGTGGTGGTGGGTGTGAATCGCTATGTCGAGGAAGAAGCCGCACGCGTGCCGGTGCTGAAGATCGATCCGGCCGTTGAGCAAAGCCAGCGCGAGCGCGTGGCGGTGTTGCGTGCGCGGCGCAATCAGGCCGAGGTGGATGCGGCGCTGGCGGCGCTGAAAGAGGCGGCGCGCGGCACCGACAACGTGATGCCGCATATCCTGCGTGCGGTCAAGGCGTACGCGACCGTCGGAGAAATCAGCGCCGCGCTGGCCGAGGTGTTCGGCCGCTATGAGCCCAAGTCCATCGTGATGAGTGCGCCGCCCTCGGCGCAGCCATCTGGAGCGAAGCTCAGCGTGTCAGGCCGCGCAACGCCTGCGCGTGTGCTCGTGGCCAAGCCGGGCCTGGACGGCCACAACCGCGGTGCGCTGATTGTCGCACTCGCCTACCGCAATGCCGGCGCTGAGGTGATTTATACCGGCATCCACCGCACGCCGGAAGAGATCGTGCGCCAGGCGGTCAATGACGACGTGGATGTGATCGGCCTGAGCATCCAATCCGGCTCCCACATGGAGCATGTCGGCCGCGTGCTCGCCTTATTAAAGGAAGCCGGCCGCTCCAATATCATCGTCATGGTCGGCGGCACCATTCCCGCAGACGATGCCGCGCGGTTGGAGAAGATGGGCGTGTCCAAAGTCTTCGGCCCAGGCACCCCCACGCGCGACATCATCGCCTCGACACAAAAAGCCCTCAATCAGCGACAAGCAACAAGCTGGTCTCAGTGGAGCAATTCTCGAGTATTCAGCGTTGCTACTGGTTTGCTCACCGGCGCGCTGGCGTATCAGGCGCTGACGCAGGCTCACACACCGGCGCAGATGGTGCAGGCGAGCTGGCTGAGTCCGGCGCTGGTGGGAGTACTTGTGGTGGCGCAGGCGGCGGGGTGGGTGCTGCGCATGCTGCCATTCAGAGGAAGCCGTCGAGCGTCACCGAAGGAGATGGCGCAGCAGACTCTCGCCGGTCAGTGGCGCGAGACACTGGAGCGCCTCACGCGCTCAGGGGCAGACGGTGCCATCTCCACGGCCACCTGGAAGGCGCTCATCGAGCTGCTGGCATCTCACCTCGCCTCGACGGCCGGCCTGAAGCCCATGCCCGCCCGATATTTTCTGTGGGCGCTGTGGGAACAGGCCGCGCGCCAGCCTCAACCCATGGACCCCTCGGTTGTGGAAGCGGTCGAGACGGCGCTCGCCCACGATCTGTTCACGCATGACCCAGATCGATTTTTCACCGAGCCATTGCCCTCGTTGCGCAAAGAGCTTCAGGCACTCAGACAGGCGGGGGGTGACGAGCTGTTCTCGCGCGCCTGGGCGCTCATGCGCCGGCGCTATCGCGACAGCTCGCCACAAGACACGTTTGTGATTGGACGGGAGATGAGCCGGCCCAAGCCTGCGGAGCTGGCGCGCAGTTTCTTGTTTGCGCGCTTCGATGAATTCCGCGATGAGCCTGACCCGCTCAACCGCGCCATCGGCCAGCGCTATGTGCCGACCGTGGCGGAGGTGCAGGAGGCGATGTTCCGCACGGGCTTGCCGGTTGAGGACGCGATCGAATATGCGATTGCCAAGCGAGACGCCCACTACGATGATCCCTCGGTGCTGGCCGGCATCGGGCAGTTTGTGGATCCGTATCATCCCGAGGAGTCGCACGAGGTGATGGTGATCGGCTTGCAGAAAGGCCGCACCATGGAAGAGATGTTCGCGCGCAACCAGGGGCTCACCCGCCCCTGGGGCTACTGGAAGGTGGTGCGAGCCTTGCGCCTGGCAGAAACATTGCGCCTGCCCGTGGTGACGTTCATCGATTCGCCCGGCGCGGACAACAGCCTCGCCGGCGAGATTGAGAACCAATCGGGCGTGGTCTCTTGTGCCATTCAGCTTGAGCAGGAGTTGACGGTGCCGATGATGAGCATCATCGTCGGCGAATCCGGCAGCGCCGGCGCGCTCACCGCCACCGAGGGGGGCACGACGTACATGTGGCGGCATGGCCAGCGGTTCTTAGCGGTGCCGGAAGGGACCTACAGTATTATGGGCGGGTCGAAGAAGCTAGCTGAGGTGGCGGCGAAACGCGGCCTGATGACCGACAACCCCGTGAAACTGTTTCGCCCGGCTTTGTTGGGGGCCATCGCCGAAGGGTTGCATGCCGATGCGCCTCGCTCGCTCGCGCTCGGCACGATCGCAGGCATCTTGCCGGAGATGCCGGGCGGCGCGCATCGCTTTCCGGAGCCGTCGTACTTGGCGACCGGCCGCGTCATCGGGGAATTCTTGCGCGCCCACCAGGCGACTCCCATCGAACGCCTGATTCGCCAACGCCACGAGGCCTCGCGCATTCCCGCCGTCGTAGAGGAAGGGCGCGGCTATCGCTTGCTGGATCAGCCGCTGATTCGCACCACATCGACGGATTCGAAGCGCCTCGGCATCCAGGATCGGTTGGAGCAGTTGGTGGATCGCACCCCCACCGGTGACTTGGCGATGAGGAACGAGCTTCATGCCACGTTGGCAGATGCCAAGCCGCTCGATTTTTACGGGCCGCTGGTGGCCGCCTTTCCCGAAGTGTTCCAACCGGACGAATTGAAACGTCGCTTAGAGACCGCCCGCGCGGAGACCGGCTCCGGGTGCGGATTGTTCACCGGCTATGTGATGATCGGCGGCGTCGAGACCATGCTCATCATCAAAGACCCGCGCTGGATCAACGCCAGCGACACCGGCGTGGCGATCGCCGTCAAGTTGGTGATGGCGCTCGATGATGTAGGCCGACGCCGGCGCGATGAGGGCCGGACGATTCCCGTCGTGATGTTTGACACCGCCAGCGGCGCGCGCCAACAAGATGGCCAATTAGCCTTGGGCTTTCTGACGATGGGGATGGCTGCCTTAAGCCGATTGAAGGCGGCCGGCGTGCCGGTGGTGATGATGACGGCCGGCTATACCTTCGGCGGCGATAGTGCGAGCGTGGCCACCTATCAAGACGCCGCCTTGTTGTTGATGGAGCAGGGCGCGCGCAAGGGTTTTACCGGCCCGGCCGTGGTGCTCAGTACCGAGCAAGCCGCAAGGATGCGGCACAAACTGCCCGCGATGCAGGAGCTACCGCCCGGCTATCAATCCGACGCCTTCTGGCTTTCCCACGGGTTCATTGACGGCGTCCTCACGCGCGAGGAAGAGCCAGCACTGCTGGCCCTGTTTCTCCAAGAGGCCACTGGACACCCTACCGCGCCACGCACTGAAGGCATGCGCGCCCGGCTTCAGGAATTGCGCGAACAGCGCGCCAAGCGGCTCGCGGCTCTGGAGCAGCGCGGCACGCAAGTCTTCGCGCAGCAAAATGACCTGCTGATCTCCGCCAGGGCGCATCAGGTGGTGCGCAACATTCAAGAGGGAGCGGCGTTGCCGGTGAAACCCTGGTGGCAAGATGGGGTCAGCCTGGTGGAAGATCCAAGGACGAAGGGGCTCACCATTCCCTCGTTCAAGAGACGCGCAAACGGGGCACCGCCATTTTTGCCCCGCACGTTTCCTGAAGGGCACCAGGTCACTGCCGCTACGGTGGTTGAAGACATCTCCCATGCCCTTCTGATTCGTCAGGAAGCACAAGCACGCCTGCGCACGCTGCATGACGCTGCGTTGCGATCGGTGGCGACTGTTGCACAGCGCGCGACCGGCATGGTGGGCGATCGCGGGGCGCTGGCCAAGTTGATCAGCCGCGTGGAAAATCGCGAGTCGGGCTACGAACGCACCCTCTTGCAGGTTCGATCTCAGACTGGCCACGCCTACCGCTTAGGTTTGACCGGCCCGTTCGGCGTCGGCAAAAGCACGTTGATTGATAAGCTCGCCAACGCGCTCCTGGCGCAACATCTCACAGTGGCCGTCGTCCTCGTCGATCCGTCCAGCCGCCTCACCGGCGGCGCGGTGCTGGGCGATGTTACTCGACTGAGCAACCTCGATCATCCCAACCTATTTGTCCGCAGCATGGCCAGCCGCGGCGCGCAGGGCGGTCTCTCCAAAGCGGTGCCGGATGTAGTGGATGTGATAGATGCTGCGGGCTTCGACGTCATTTTGCTGGAAACGGTCGGCGCGGGGCAGTCCGAGGTGGATGTCGTCAATGTCGTGCACGACGTGGCGCTGGTGCTCAGCCCTGAAACCGGCGGGCCGGTGCAGGCGGCCAAGGCTGGGCTGATGGAAATCCCCAACCTGGTGCTCTTCAACAAGATGGATCGGCCGCAGGCGGATGAGGCGCGAGACGTGATCACCGGCGCGATCCAGGCGCCGATCTTCGAGGTGTCGGCGACGGAAGGCACCGGGCTGGATGCGGTGATGCGTGATCTGCTGGACCGACTCGACCGTTATCAGGTAAGTCCGAAGCCGCTCAAGGCGAAGGCCCCGGCACCTGCAGGTGCCGATCGCCGCGTGCTGTTCGTTGATCTGTCCGGTCCTGAAGCGCGTGCCGGCTTGCGCGATGCCGCCGCCCTGCGCGATCAAGGTGAGACGGTCATCTACGTTCCACTGGTGGCGGGCGATATGGCACAATCGGCTGAAGCCATTCGTCGTATGGCGCAGCAGGAAAGCGTTGAGGCAATCCAGTTCTACGGACCCGGCGCGGATCAGTCGCCATTCTCCGAGTTGACCGCGGGGTCCATCCAGCCCGAGGCATTGTCGGCGTCGCTTCAAGCGCTTGAACGCAGCACGTCCGGAGCGCCGCCGGCACGCGGCCAGGACCATGCCCATCGCATCGGCATCACCGGGCCGCTTGGGATGGGCAAGAGCACGTTGACCGGCGCGCTCGTTCACAGACTCCGCGAGCAAGGGTTGAAAGTCGCGGTGTTGGCCGTCGATCCGTCCAGCCGCACGAGCGGTGGGGCGCTCTTGGGCGATCGGCTCGATCCGATTGTGCAAGGCACCGATGAGAGCGTCTTCTTCCACAGCTTCTCAACGTCCGGCACCACCGGCGGCATCTCGCAGGCGATCCGCCGCGGCGCGCTGGATGTTGTTGATGCGGCCGGCTTTGACGTGATCCTCGTTGAGACCACCGGCATTGGCCAGTCCGAAGTGGATATCCGTGACTACGTTGATACGCTCGTGCTGGTGACGAGTCCTGAGATGGGCGACAGCCTGCAGGCGATGAAAGCGGGACCGGTTGAGGTGGCGGATATCCTGGTCGTCAACAAAGCCGACCGCCCGGGTGCCGCCGCGCAAGCCTCCTCGCTCAGCACGGCGATTTCCCTTGGGGCGAATGCCTCCGGCTGGACGCCGCCGATTTTGAAGACGACCGCGACCACCGGCGAGGGCGTGGATGCGCTGGTCACGGCGCTTGCGGAGCACCGCAAACACCTCGACGAGGCGCGCGCGCCGAAACCTCCGAAGAAAGTGGCGATGCTTGGCACCGGGCTGATGGGCAGCCGCATCGCGCAGGTGACCGCGCAGGCCGGGCAGATTCCCGTCTCGCTCTACGACGCCTATCCGGCCTCGGTCCAGCAAGCGCTGGCCACGATCCGCGACAGCCTCAAGAAAGCGCTGGCAAACGATCGAATGTCCGAGCAGGAAGCGCAAGCGATCCAAGAACGGTTCACGCCATCGTCAACGGTGGCTGACACAGTGCGCGGCGCCGACCTCATCATGGAAGCGGTCATCGAAGACCCGGCGGTGAAGACTGCGCTGTTTCAAGAGTTGGACCGCGTGGCCGAACCCGATGCGGTGCTCGCGTCGAATACGACCGGCATTCCGATCGAAACGCTCGCCGAGGCGGTGAGTCCCGCACGACGCGGCCGCGTTATTGGCATCCATTTCTTCCTTCCCGCGCACGTCAATCAGTTGGTCGAAATCGTCGTCGGGCGCGACACCACGCCCGACACGGTTGCGCGCGCTCGCGCGTATGCTAAAGTGCTCGGCAAAACCGTCATTACCGTGAAGAGCCAGCCCGGCTTTGTCACCAGCCGAATCATCAACACCGCGCTCAATCACGCGCTGCGTATTCATGAGCAGGGACTGAAGCAGCCGGATGGCTCGGTGACGCCAGTGAGCATTGCGACGATCGAGCAGGCCTTCAAGGAAGCGTTGGGTGCGCAACAAGGCGCATGGCAGCTCACCACGATGATTGGTCCGAAGATCGTCGCGCACATGCAGCATCTCCTCTCTGACCACTTCGGCGGAGACTTCAACCTGACGACGCCGATGGTGGATCGCGCGCTGGATGCTGACTACGTCAAGCAGGTGACGCTCGGTGATGTGCAGCCGGAGTTGGTCGGGCAAGTGAGCCGGCAAATCCTGGGTGGCGTGCTGCTGGCTGCCTGGCAGTTGCTTGATGAAGGCGCGGTGATCGATGGGAATGAGGCCGCGATGCGAGAAGCCATCGACATGGCGGTGCGCCTGGGATTTCGCTGGGAAAAGGGCCTGTTCGCCCAAGCGGAGCAGCTTGGCCATGAGCAGACGCTGGCGCTGGTGCGCGACATCGCCACGGCCTACGGCGCCGAGCTTCCCGAATCGCTGATCGCCTGGGCGCAAGCTCGATCCCGCGCCGACTATCTGACGGCAATGGACGAAGCCGGACGCGAACCTGGCCACGATACGGTTACCGTGCGACCGCCGCTGTTCGAACACGCCACAGATTTACTGCCCCAGATGCACGAAATCGCCTACAACCATGCGCTCGGTCGCGCCATCGATCCCGCAGGCGGCACGGTGTTTGCGCAGATCATCAAGACGCTGAACACGACGATCCTGACCGAGGGCACGCACGAGCAAGCGCGCGGCATCCTCACTCAACAATTGCAAGCCCGGCTGACCAATGAAACGAATGCGCGGGAGCGCGCTGAAATCCAGACGACTCTCGAGACGGTGAACGCGTTGCCCGTAGAGCAGTTGACCGAGCGCTTCGACGCTGAAATCGAGGCGATGGGTGAACGCGTCAACAACGGCGGTTCGATGTTTCCTGATGCGGATATAGCTTCTCCATCAGACCGGGCCGCGCTGGAAGCCGCCCGCGCCGAGTATGAGGCGATGGTCCGCGACGCCGCAGCGGGGGAAGACGAGATTTTGTCGGAGCGCTTGCAGGCTGTCTACGGTGAGATGTCGGACGGCCACCAGGAAGCGCTGGATGATGCGGTGGATGTCGCGGTGAGCAGCTTGCCGACTCCGAAGCGCCAGGAACTTCGCCAGGATGTTCGCGATGTGCTGCTGCGCACGACCGGTTACGTCGCCACGAGGCATCCGGCGCTGATTTTGCCCATCACGGACGCGCACCGCGAATTGGTGACGTTGGGCGTGCGCCAGGACGCGGCGGGATTCTCCGTGCGCGTAGCCTCCGCGCTGATGGCGATGGCGATCGAGCCGGCACCGGAGACGCTGACGCCGCGCACAATGACCTCGTTGATCGCCGAGGCCATCACCGCGCATCCGCATCAAGAAATCTCGATGGTCACGCCGGATCCTGCCGAAGCCGGGAAGTTTCTTCGGTATGCGCTCTCCTATCGCGCGCTCGATGAAGGTGCGACTCGCTTCGCAGCGAATCTCGCCGAGCGCGGCATCGGCAAGGGCGACCGCGTGGCGGTCATGCTGCCCAATAGCTTCGCGTATTTAATTGCGGCGTTGGGAACATGGAAGCTCGGCGCGATTCTGACGCCGGTGAAGGATCAGTACAAGACGCAGGAGCTGCGCGAGCAACTCCTCGATACTGGGGCGAAGGGATTGGTGATCTTCGAAAATTTGAAAGGCGTTGCTCCCATGGCGGAGATTGAAGAAGCCGTACCGTCACTTCAAGCCGTGATCGTGGTGAAGAACGATCTTGATTACGTTCAGGAAGGCGCCCGAGCTCATTTGCCGGTCATTGAGCCGAGCGACACCGCCTCCATTCATTACACTAGCGGGGTGACGGCGGCGGCGCGCGGGGTGGAATTGACGCACGCGAACGTCGCGGCGGCGGTGCAGCAGGCGGCCGCCTGGCTGCGTGAAGCGGCCCCATCGGGTGCGGTGGCAACGATGGTGCCGGCCTCCGGCACGTATGGGCTTGGCGTTATGTGGGCAGCTATCCTCGAAGGCCGTCCATTGGTCTTAGTACCCAACAAGGAGAACGTTCAACCATTTTACGCATTTTACGACACGCTGATCAGGGCGATTGAACGCCCTCAGCAACCGGCCAGTGTGTTGTTCGGCGTGCCGGCCAGCCTGTACGGCCTGGCGCAGGAAGTGAAGAAGCAAGGCAAGGCGCTGCCATCGCTGAAAGTCGCGCTGGCCCGCGGCTCGGCGCTCAGCCCGTCTCTTCGTCAGTCATTAGAGGAAGCGCTGCCCGGCGTGGATGTCGTCGAGGGCGGTGGGATGACCGAGGCGTCGATCTTCGCGACGAATCCGGCGCACGGCGAGCATGCGGGCACGATCGGACGTCCGAACCCCGGTGTTGAAGTCCGTGTGATCAATCCGGAATCGACCGACGAGCTGCCAACCGGCCACATCGGTGAGTTGGTGGTGCGCGGTCCCCAAGTCATGAAGGGCTACTGGAATCGTCCCGAGGAAACCGCGGCGGCGTTTCTGCCGGGTGGCTGGCTGCGTACGGGTGATTTGGCGAAGGTCGATGACACGGGCGTGATCACGCTGACCGGCCGTCTGAAGAACGTGATCAACACCGGCGGCTACAAAGTGACGCCTGGCGCGATTGAGGCGATTCTCAATGCGCATCCCGCGGTTGAGCGCTCGGTGGTCGTCGGGGTCTCACGGCCGGAGTGGTTTGCGCTCACCGGTGATGCGGAAGGTCCGGCGCTGGTGGAGAAGTTCGGCGAGGTGGTCGTCGCGTATGTGGTGCTCAAAGACGGCCAGTCGGCAGCGGCGGACGAGTTGACCGCGCTCGTGAAGTCGCAATTGGCCGACTACGAAGTACCCAAGCGAATCGTCTTCGTGAATCAACTGCCGAATGTGGGCGTCTACGATAAGGTCGACGTGCGCCGATTGGCTGACCCGGCTTGGCACGGAGTCGTGAACGCCTTTGGTGGCGACGTCACAGCGACGCAGATGGACATCGATGAGCGCCTCGCGGCGATGCGCCGTGTGGATGCGAATGCGACATACGAGCAAGCCTCAGCGCGCCTGGCCTGGGAATATCTGCCGCGCGAAGTCGAGAACGTGTTCCCAGGCGATAACTGGAAGTTCATGCTGCTGGCCGCGCGCGCGGGCATGAAAGCGCCGATTTTGCTGCTGGATCTGGAAGATGCGGTGGCGACGACGCGCAAAGAATTAGCGCGCGATGTGATCGTGCAGTTGATTCGCGCCTTCCGCGGTGAAGTGCTCACACCGGAAGAGTTCGAGTTCCTGCAGAAGAACGCCTTGGAAGCCGTGAACGATAAGCTGCCCATGGTCAATTTCTTCGACGCGGTTGATGGGGGCTTCCAGCTCAAGGCTGCTGAGCGGTTCCATCCGGATCAGATGATCCTCATCCGGCCCAACAACCTGCGCACCAAGTGGGCGGCGGGCGACTACGCCTACGTGTTCCGCAAGATCGGCCACTTGATCGATGGCTGGTACATGCCCAAGGCCGAAGAGCCGAATGACATCCGCCTTGCCGTCTCGATCGTGCGCGCCATCCAGCGAGAGAAAGGCTGGGTCGAAGGCCGACACAGGCTCTTCGTGCTCACCGAGCTGCCCGGCGCGGTGCTGACGGCGGATCACATTCTTGCCATTGCGCCCGAAGTCGAAGAAGCGCAACTTGGCGTCGTGGACTACACCGCGGCCACCGGCGGCAAGAACGAGGTGCAACTGCAGCAGTTCCCGTACATGCGCCACGCGCTGCTGTGGCTGGTTGAGGCCGCCAAGAAAGTCGGCAAGGTGGCCGGCACCGGCATTACGGTGAAGCTCACCGTTGAGGACACTGCTGCCGATACCAAGAAAGTGCTCAAGCTTGGCATCAACCGCAAATGGAGCGTCCACCCGAACCACCTCAAGGGGATGGAGCCGTTCCTCGGCCGGTTCCCGCCGGTGATCCGCAAGCGTCCGGCGTATCAGCCGCTGCCGGAGTTCGACCTGAAGCAACTGGACGCGTGGGCCTCCGTGTCCCGCCCAATCCTGCCGCCGAAGGTGCTGATTCCGAAAGACGTGACTCTGGTGCGATCTGTGATCCACATGCCGGCGGATGTGGATGACCCGTACGCGGGCGAAACCAGACGCATGTTGGTATCGGGTGCCGATATGGTGATCGTAGATCTTCCGCGGTCCCGACCCCTCCAGGGGTCAATGGCGGAAGTGCTGGCGCAGGCGCTCGCTCACCCCACGGAGTACGTGCCACCGCTGCTTACTGAAAAGATCGAAAGAAAATTGCTCATGATTCAGGTGCCGGCGGACTTGGCGACTGCCGCCCAGACGCTTCGGGTGTGGCTAAGCGCGCTGCGCGACAATGTGGCTGGTATTGTGCTTCCCTCCGTGACCTCTGCGGCCCAAGTCCGCGCGATAGACGGGCTCTTGACTGAGTTTGAGCGCGAGATTGGGTTGACGCCTGGGACGTTCAAGTTAGCCGTCAGCTTCACCGATCCGGCGATCGTCGAACAAGAAGGACATGCGTTTGAGGATCGTGAGACGCAGTCGATTCTGCGGTCGAGTCGCCGTCTTACTTGGGCCTTCCTCGATCTCGATCCGACGATGCTAATGGAAGCCGAGGATGACCCCACTACGAAAGGCTACAATTACTATCACTCGCTCTTTATCGCAGCGACGGCCAAGTCGGAGATCGATGCGATCGATGGGTACAACAGCCACAGCGATTACCGCGTCAATGACCAGCTGGAGGACCGGACGCGGCGCGCCGCCAACTGGGGCTTCCAAGGGAAGCTGGTGTCTCAGTGGCAGATCGAGCGGGTGAACGAGATCATGAACCCACAGCGCGCCGGGGATAAGCCGACGACGGAGGACAAAAAAGCGCCCGAGTGGGTCGCCTACCGGGAGCGCTGGAAGAATTCGGTCGAGCGCGACCTGGAATTGATGGATCTGTATGCGCAAGCGGATCAAGATCGCAATCTCGGTGCCGTTGGCTTCAAAGACCCGGTCACCGGGGCCTTGGAAATCGTCGATGCCGCTTCGGCGCGTATTCCATTTCGCCAGTTGGAACGGGCCATGAAGGCCGGTCTGCTTTCCGATGCTGAGCGCGATCGGTATCTGGTTTCACGCAAGCGTTTGCTGCTGGCGCTGCGTCCGGGTGGCCGCGAAGAGGCTGGCACGGCGATCTTTGCCGGCCAGCGGCTGCTGGGTGAGGCGGTGACGATCCGTCCCTGGATGGTGCAGGCGTTTGCCAAGACCTCCGGCGATCGCAATCGCTACCATCTCGATGAAGCGTATGCGAATGCGTCGCGCTTCAAAGGGCTCGTGGCGCATGGACTCTTGACCGTGTCGACACTGATCGCCGCCTTTGATCGCACCGCGCCTGGGTACTCGATTGCCTCGCTCGATGCGAAGTTCTCGGCACCGGTGCGATTCAATGATACGATCACGCCGGTCTTCGACGTGGTGGAAGCGCTGGACGAAGGCCGTCTGAAAGTGAAATTAAGCGCGGTGAATCAGCAAGGCAAGGTGGTGGCCGAAGTCTTCACCGTGGTCCAGCCGCGAGCACCCACCGAGGCGATCCGCCTGACCCACGATGAGCTGACCCAGGGCCAGCAATGGGTCAGCGATGTCCAACCCTCCGTTCCTTCCACGATCCATGACTTCACCGATCCTGCGAGCCCACGACAACAGACATTCCAGAAGACCATCACGCAAGAGCTGATCGACGCGACGCGCGCCTTCGCCGGCAATGTCACGCCGGAGCTCCTCAACCAACTGCTCATCCTCGGCACGATGGGCATGACCTCGGCCGAAAGTTCGCCCGGCCATTTGCTCATGAACGCGAATCTGCTTAAGCTGGGCGTGCCGATTGCTGCCGGTGATGTGTTGACGATGACGGCGACGGTGCCGGCCCACGTCGCGATCCGGCGCAGTAAGAATAACGATCCCTTGGTGTTGATTGGGATCGAAATCCGCAACCAGCGCGATGAGTTGGTAGCGATAGGCTCCGTCTTCAAAATCATGGAGCCTCAGAAAGCGCCGGAGCCTCAGCCGGTTGTTGATGCCCCCACCCTCGCTGAAGAGAGCACCTCGCTGGTTGAGACTGTTTTCCCTCTGCTGCCGTCAGCCGTTCCTCAGCCCGCGCCTGCGATGGCGAGATTCAACGTTGCGCCACCGCGAGAAGGGCCGGCGCAGTCGGGCGACTTCCTCCTCTATGGCGACGTCGCGGTACCGGCGGAAGCCGTCCGGTATCCGGAAGAAATCGCCAAGGATGAGACGCTGGCGATGATGGATACCACATTCAAGGACTTTGTCGTTGGCGAGGTGATTCCCAAGGCTGAGGCGATCGAAGAGGGAAAGATCTCGATCCAAGAAGCAATCGGCCCGGCCGCGGCGCAGCTTGGGTTGCTGGGCATGGCAGTGCCGGAGCAATATGGCGGTGTTGGGCTGTCGAAGCTGGCCAAATCGCTGGCGGATAAATGGGCCTGGTATGCCGACGGCTCCTTCGCCTCGCTCATCCGCGTGCATGGTGGTGTGGGCACGCTGCCGATTTTGATGTTCGGGACTGAAGAGCAGAAGCGAAAGTATCTGCCGAAGCTAGCCAGCGGGGAATGGATCGGCGCCTACGCGCTCACCGAGGCGGGCGCCGGCTCCGATTCGCTCTCCGGCAAGACGAAATTGGCCACCACCGCGACGCTGGTGAAGGATGAGGCGACCGGTGAAGAGATGTGGGAACTCACTGGCGAGAAGCGCTTCATCACCAACGCCGCCTTTGCCCACGTCTTTACGGTGTTCGCGATGACGCCGGAAGGCCGCAGCGTCTTCATCGTTGAGCGCGGCACGCCGGGCTTCACCATCGGCAGCGACTATCACAAGCCGGGATTGAAAGGCTCCTCCACCGCGGATATCGCGTTCGACAAGGTTCGGGTGCCAAAGGAGAACGTGCTCGGCACACTCGGCGAAGGTGCGAAGATCGGCATGGCGATTTTGAACCACGGCCGCACCGCAGTCGCCGCCGGCAGTCTTGGCGGGAGCTTGCGCTCGTTTGAGCTGGCGATGCACTACGTCAAGGAGCGCTACCAGTTCAACCGTCCATTGAGCGATTTGGGCGGCGTCCAGGAAAAATTAGCCGACATGGTCGTCGGGCTCTACGCGATGGAAAACGCCCTCTATGCGATCAGCGCGATCTTCGACCACGGCGCCAACGAGCCTGGGCTGGAAGCGGCCATCGGCAAGGGGTACGGCTCCGAGATATTCAACCGCATCGCCAGCGACGCGGTGCAGCTCTTCGGCGGCTCCGGGTTCATGCTGGAATTTCCGGTACAGCGGATGTGGCGCGATGCGCGCGTCATGCCCATCTTCGAGGGCGCAAATGAAATCTTGCTCTCGCAGGTCATCGCACCACTGACGTTGAAGGCGCTCAAAGAGATTCTCACGAAGGGGCATCACCCGCTCGATGGATGGAACCCGGCAGATCCGAAGAAATTCTTGGATGTCGAGATCCGCGTGGTGCACCAAGCGGCGCTGATCGTGGAGATGGCGGCCTCGCATCTTGAGGCGCGCTATGGCACGAAAGAGGCTCGCGACAATCCGCTGAACCAGAGCTATTTCATGGCCTTCGGCCGGATGGTGACCGAGCTCTTCATGGCGGTCCAGGCGGTCAACCGCACCGCATGGCGGCTGCACCAGGGATTTGAGTCGAGTCGCGAAATCGATATTACGAAGGTACTCGTTGCTGAATCGTTCGATCGCCTTCTTCAGCAGGCGAAGTCGCTCCTCTCAGAGAAAGAAGTAACTTGGATACAGTTAGTGGGGGGGCCGGACCATTCCCAGTTGATCGCGCTCAAACAGGCGATTGCGCAGCGCACCCTCGAGGCCGGCGCGTATGAGCCATCAGTCGTGAAGGGCGACACAGTGGTTGCAGATGCACCGTTGGAGCGGGTGATTCGGCATGCAACGTCGGACCAAGGCGCACCGCTGACGCCGGCGCAGGTCGAAGCGCTTGCCGAGCAGGTGCGACGCGCGGATGATGCCGGCAAGCAGGTGCTGCCGCCGCAGGGGTTCGTGGCGATGGACCGCTCCGCTTTGCTGCCGGTAGAGCGGGTGGCGATTTTCGGCGCGGGGCAGATTGGCTCCGGGTTGGCCGCGTCCTCGCTGGCCTTCGGCATGCAGGTGGACATCGCCACGCGGCATCCGGATCGGCTCAGTAAAGGTGTCGCGAGCATCAAGGCCTCGCTCACGGCGGCGTCGGAGATCAAGGTCGGGATCAAGCCGCTGAAAGATCAACAAAAGAAATTGGCAAAAGATGACCCGGGAATGGTCGACCTCAATGCCAAGCTCGCCGAGCTAGCACCCAAGAAGGCCGAGCAGCTCGCGGCGTGGGAGCGGCTATTAACGACGCAGACCCACGCGGACAAGGATGACCTGGTCGCGACGCAACTGGCGTTCGATCCGGAAATTTTCGTCGAGTCGATCCGGGAAGACGGGGCAGACAAGCGGGATTTGTACCGGCTGCTCGTGCAGAAATTGGCCGCGCGGAAAGCGGCCGGCGCGCCGGTGTCGCTCAAAATGATCGCCAGCACCACCTCCTCGCTGCACATCGCCGATCTGGCGGAGGAATTGCCGGTTGAGTGGCGGCGGCGCTTCATCGGGTTCCATCCGTTTAATCCAGTCCCGCAAATGCGGCTGGTGGAAATCGTTCCGACGTTAGAGACGGACCCCGAGGTCGTGCAATTGGCCGTGGCCTATGCTAAGCAGCTCGGCAAGGTGCCGGTCATCGTCAAGGATCGGCCCGGCTTCATCATCAACCGGGTGCTCTATGCCTACTTCGCCGAGGCGCTGAGCCTCTTGCGCAGCGGCCAGGCCTCCTTCACGCAGTTGGTGGATGCGGCCAAAACGCTCGGCCTACCGATGGATCCGTTTCTGCTGCTGGACATTATCGGGATGGACGTCAACGCCTCGATCATGCGGAATCTCTCGGAAGGGTTGGGCGACACCTATGCGGCGCCAGATCCGCTGATCCGCATGCTGCAGGAGCGCGGCCGGCTGGGCAAGGACAGCGGCAAAGGCTTTTATGTTCACATTCCTGGTGCGGCGCCGGCGGTCGATGACGAGGTCCGTCAGTTGTTCGAAGAGCAGGGCATCAAGTACGACGGCGCCGTCCCGGGCTTCCAGCCGGAGCGCTTGCTGCTGGTGATGGCGAATGAAGCCGCGCGCATTGCCGAAGAGGGCACTGCGTCGATCGCCGATATCGAGACGGCGATGCGCTGGGGCACCGGATTTCCGGTCAAACAAGGCCGCTCGATCCGATTCGGCGGAGGCATTTTCGCCATGACGCGCGAGGACGAGGCGTATCTCAAGACCGGTGAGAAGATGGGGGTGGTGACCGCCGGCCCGTTCGGGTGGCTGCTACGCTATGGGATCGAGCGCGCGGTGGATGAGCTGCGCGACCTGGCGGCCACAGACGGCGCGCATTATAAGCCCGCGCGCTTGCTGGAGCAATTGCGCATCGGCACGTTGCCGGCGCGCCATGCCGACGGCTCCTTCGAGCATCCACGCTACTCGCGCGTCTGGGTGAAACCCAAAGGCCGCAAGGGTCCGGCCACGACCGTATTTGAGGAAGGCATCATTCCGGCCCAGCCGATTGGCCCCAACCAAGTGCGGGTGCGCACGCTCGTCGCCGACATCAACGCCAATGGCAAATGGGCCACGCGCGACTACCCCATTGATATCAGCCGCTACCACGGCGAGCTGGGCACGGTGCTGGGCAGTGCCGGGCTGATGGTGGTGACCGAAATTGGCAGCCAAGTCGCCAAAGAAGACAAGCTCAAGCCCGGTGATTTGGCGATCATGCTCAGCGGCACGCATGATCTGCTCGTGCAGGAAGGGTTCGGCGGCAGTACGCAGGCGCACCGCAGTTTCCGCATTCTCGCCTATGAAGCGAAGAATCCGTTTGAAGGCAGCTTCGGCCAGGAAACGGTGCTGGATGCGATCAATGTGGTGCGCGTGGAGGAAGGCGTCTATCTGTTCGAGCAGCTTGGTCCGCTCGGCTTGGTTGTGCCGACGGATGAGCACGCAGAGAATGTGCTAGGTGTGCGCAAAGGTCACAGCATGATCGTCGAGGGCGCGGCGGGCGGCACCGGGGGTCCGGCCGTGCAGTTGGCGAAATTCCGCGGCGCGAAAGTCATTGGCACTGTCTCAGACCAGGAAGCCGCGGACCTGGCGACGAAGACGTACGGCGCCGACGCGGTGCTCAACCGCGTGCCGCTGATCAACGAAGAGTTGTATGTCGCCGCCGTGCGCGATGCGATGAAGGGGTTGACCGGCCAGCGTCAGCTCGTTGATAAAGCGCTCTTTTCGTCAGGCCAGGACATGGTCGAGCGCCACTTTGCCTCGGTACGCAGCGGTGATCCGAATGACCGGAGCGATTTGGGCGGTGAAATTGCCTTCTTCGGCGCCGGAGCGACGGGCTTTGCCTATGAGCATCCCGGCACGCCGGATGATGCGCCCATCGGCGTGATGTTCGACCGCGCCATTCGGGTGCGCAATACGCGCTATCGCGTGCCTCGCATGCGCCGGGTGCTGGCGGCCGGCGCGGATGCGCGTGCACGGGAATCCGTGGTCCTGGCCAAGGCGAATTCCGCGATCGTGACGGTCGTGGCGCGCAACAGCCAGGAAGCCGAGCGCGTGCGCGAGTGGACGATCACGGAAGAGGAGGCCCGGCGGTTTGGGTTGAGCCAGGCCAGAATCGACAAGCTGCGCGCCAACGGCTGGCGGCTGCTGGATGAGCAGACCCGTTTCGGCCGCCAAACTCCGGACGGCGTCGTCAACTTGGAAGAGCTCGCCGGCGTTGTCCGGCTGCGCGCCGTGTTGGATCAGGAATTAAAAGCCCGCAGCATCGCGCTGCCGGGCGGCAAAAAAGCGAAGCATCTGATTCCGGTGGATCGCGGCTATGCCACCTACGTGGCCCTGACGGATCCGGTCGCCGGCGCGTCGTTGGATGCCGCGCTCATCGAGCGGTTCTCACAGGCGTTGGGACAATCCACCGACGTGACGACGCAGATCCTGAGCGCCGTTGGAGAGCAGTTGCGCGCGCAACCGGCGGCGGAGTTCTTGCAGCGGATGCCGGATCCTGCGCCGCTGCTGCCGGATGAGCCGACCGCCGATGAAGTGGCCGACTATGAGCGCAAGCAAAAGGCCTTCGGCGCCTATCAGGACGCCTCGGTGCTTCCACTCGGCGAAGCGCTGGGGACGGTGTGGGGCAAACGCAAGGACGGCACCCCCTTCGGGCCCGATGTCGCCGTCGTCTTGTGGGATGGCGCGGATGGCGAGCACATCCTGAATCCGCTGACGTTCGTCTGTTTCTTCGGTCAGATCGTCTACCCCAACGATACCTCGCAGATGCGTCTGCGCTATCACGCGGCCAACACCTGGATGACGCAGGTCTCGATTCTGCTCTCCCGTAAAGCGGTGCTCGGCTCCCATTATGCCTCTGAAAATGAGGCCGCAGCGGCGATCGACTGGTACATGCGTGGCGAGATTACGCCAGCACCGGCCAAATTGCTGGCGTGGGCCGATCTTCCCGAGGGTGTGGAGAGGCAGGGCCGCGGCAAGATGAACGTCCTCGTCGGAGCACCGCGGGGCGGGCTGAAGACGCTCGATGAGGCCTATCGTGCTCAGGCGGAAGCGGAGGCGGCGCGCATCTTGGCGCGCGCGGCGGCCAATTCTTCCGGCGCGATGGCGATGGCTCCCGGCGACGGCCTACTGACGTTTTCACCGGGGCAAATCAGCGGTGGTGTGCCGACGATCAACGAGCATGGCCGCAAGGGCGGCGTGCTCGCCGATCTGGCGGGCCTGGGATTGCCGGTGCCGCCGGGTTTCACGCTCCCCATGCCGCTGGTGATGGAGCAGATCAGACAGAAGGCGTTAGTGCTGAAGATCGTCGACCATCTGCGTGAAGGCATCCGATTCTTGGAAGGCTCGACGGGCCTTCAGTTCGGCAGCGAGACCAAGCCGTTGTTGGTCTCAGTCCGCGGCTCGTCCAACTACTCGATGCCCGGTTTTCTCGATACGATTCTCAACCTTGGCTTGACGACGGATGCGTCAGTGGAGGCGCTGGCATTGCGCGATCCCGCCGCGCCGAACCGTCGTTTTGCCTGGGACACCTCCCGGCACTTTCTTGAGGAATACGGCCGGTTTGTCCGCCGCATTCCCGCGGAGCGGTTTGATGAAGCGACGCAGCGCGTGCTGGCGGAGGCAGGCGCCGCCTCGGTCGAGGTGTTGGATGCGGACCAGCTCAAGGCGCTCAGCCGCGTCTTGCGCGAGGTCATTGTGCGGGAGAGCGGCCGCCCGGTGCCGGCAGATGCGTTTGAACAGCTGGTGGAAGCCGTGGATACCACGATCTGGTCCTGGGATCGCCCGGCGGAAGTCGAGTATCGACGACAACACAACACCCCGGCGGATGCCGGCATCGCCGTCACCGTGGAGGCGATGGTGTTCGGCAATTTGAACGAGCGTTCAGCGGCGGGCATTGCGGTATCCCGGAATCCGCTCACCGGCGAGCCGGAATTGTTCGGCGAGGTGAAATTCGGCGCGCAAGGCACCGCGATTACCGGCACTTCGACGCCACCGGAGACGTTGTCCGAGCTGAAACGGCGCCTGCCGGCGACGTACGACCAGTTGGCGGAGTACGTGCGCAGGATCGCGGCGCGGGCTCCTGCGGTGTGGGAGGTCGAATGGACGGTTGAAGACGGCCGGCCCTACATTCTCCAAGCAGATGTCAGTACCCATCTCACCCCCCTGGCGCACGTCCGGACGCTGGCCGACTTCGTTCAGGAAGGTCGCCTAACCGAGGACGCGGCGCTCTCGCAGATTACTCTGGACCAGTTCAACGAGGCCCGCGCCTTTTTGCGCGGCCGGCACCTGCGTCCAGATGCGGAGGGCACAAACCTGCCGCTCTTGGCGAGCGGTTTGACCGCCTCGCCGGGTCTGGACTCAGGGCGAGTGGCGGTAGGCCGCGAGGAGGCGCTGCGTCGTGCGAAGAAGCCGGAGACCGTGGTGGCGGTGTTGCCGAGCTTCCGTCCGGAGGATCGCGCGCTGCTGCAGCAGCAGCATATCGCCGGCATCGTGGCGGTGTCGGGCGGGGCCACCGCGCATGAGGCACTCTGGGCGCGTGTGGCTGGTCAGATGAAGCCGGTCATCGTCGGTGCGAAAGACATCGTGATGCGGAAGGATGGCGGCATTCAGGTCGGCGGGCAGGTGGTGTCTTCCGACGAGATTGTGACGCTCGACGGCGCAACCGGACGGATCTTGAGGGGCATCTCTGGGGGACGGCAGGAAGAAGATTCCGACGTCGTGCGAGCGCTGTCGGGCAGCCTGCCGTCGGACCAGGCGCCGAATTATCCGCTCTATCAGACGATCAACCGCTGGATTCAGCGCAAGCTGGACGAATCCTACCAGCAGCAGAGCCGGGCGCTGGGCACGACCATCGAGCAGCGCATGGACGATCTGTTAGGCCAAGCGCGCGCGGTCCTCGCGGATTCGCCAGCGCCGCGCGACTGGTATCCCAAGCTGAATGAACTGGCCCGCCGGCTGATCAGCGTCCACGTGGACCGCCGCTATGAATACGCGCCCCGTGATCGGTGGTTCTGGCGTTTCACGGGGCCGTTCTTTAGCTGGGAAGAAATTCTCCAGGCCATCGAGCGTGGCTTCCAGCATGATCCGGAGATGGCAGCGGTGTTGCTGCACGTCACCGGCGGTGTGCACGAAGTCTCCTCGATGATCTTCAACCGGCTCGCCGAGCGCCACCTGCCGTTGGCCGCTGAGCTGATCGGCCTGATGAGCTGGTTCCGCGGGTGGACGTATGCAGGTGAAGATCGCGATGCCTTCCGCGAATTCTCAAAATATAGCATGGTGCGCCTACTGCTTGGCTTGGATGAAGCCACCCAACAGGCGGTGCTTGAACGGCAGTCCGCTGAGACGCTGGCTGTGGTGCTGGAGGAAGGCGCGGCATTTCGGGAAGGGCTTTTTCACGATCAGGACGACCTGCGTTTTGAGATGGCGGTGGATGTGCCTCAGGCGCTTGCAGCGTTGAGGCGGCTGCATGCCGTCGTGGATGGTGTGATCACCGATCGGTCAGGAGCGCTTCAGCAGGCCGAGGAGGGGGTGAGGGCGAAGACGCTGCTGCTGACGGAGGATGGGGCGGTGATGCCGGGATGGACGCGGGAGGCGATTGATCGGCTGGTGCACGAGCCGATTAACGAGGCTCTGGCGCGCGGCGATGCGCTGCGAACCGGTGCGAAGGCGCCTGCGCTGACGGATCAGACGACAGACCCCGAAAAGATCGCGCGAGTCCAGAAAGCGGCTGCTCGCTTAGCGGAGGCCGCGCGGGTATACAGCGAGGGCAAGGGCAAAAACGATGTGCCGACGCTGAGCAACGTCTTGGCGGAGCGCTCGATCGCATGGCTGATGAACATGGGCGGCCCGGCGCTGTGGTCGAATAAGCCGGAGCACTGGCACCTGGTGGCCTCCTCCGGCCGCTGGCCGTTCCTGGGGCTGCAGGAGAAGTCGCCGAAGTCGCACTACCTGACGGTGGAGCTGGTAGAGCTTGCCGATGAGGCGCTCGGCTCGAAAGCGAAGGCTGATGAGTTTCTGGGCGAGCTGTTGTTCCATGAGCATGAAGTGTTGGCCATGTCCACCTATCCCCCCTTGAAGCCGAAGGCTGAAGCGCTGCTGCGCGAGGGCTTCCTGAAAATCCTCGCCCTCTACCAGGCCAAGCATCCTGCTCAGGCGGCTGCAATTTCAGCTCCAGCGGCGGCAGCGTCCGCGTCCGCACTGACCGACGCGGCGGCGAAGGCCGCGCTGGTCAAGGCCAGCGCAGAGAAGCTGGCGAAGATTCTCCTGGCCAATGTGCGCGTGCAGGCACTGTCGAAGGTCCAGGAAATTTTGGCGCAGGTGCGCCTGGCCGATGATCCGGCCTACACGGCCAACACGATGCCCTCGGCCAAGATCGAGCTGACGCAGTTGGGCGCGGAGTCCGGCATGGTTCAGGATGCGGTGGACAAAGCTCGGCGGACAGATTTGAGTGGCCAGATGTTGCCGCCGAGAGAAAAGGGCCAGGCGACGACGTGGGGCGATGTGCCCAAGCCTCAGCCGGGACAGAAGGCCTATGCCCGCCTGCCGGAACCGCATCAAAAGATTCTGCAAGAGTTGACTGACAAGGTCCTGACAAGCATCGTCGAGCAGAAGCGCCGTGCGTTGCAGACGAAGCTGCAGGCGATCGGCGGGCGGCTCCTTCAGCAGGGCGCCTCGGAACAAACGGCTGCGACTAAGGAGCTGGTCGCCCTCGGATTACACTCCACACAGGCGGACGCCTTCACCAAGGAAGTCCTGGCGCTGACGGCGTCTGAACAACCGAAGGCAATCACGCTCAATGAGCTTCGAGCGCGCATCCAGGGCATGATGCCACAGACATTGCTGCCGGCGCATATCGTGGCCATCGAGATCCTCAACCGGTTTGGCGCTAATTCCATCAATGAGGAATACGTAAAGGCCTTGCGTGATCTGACGGATGCCAAGCAAGGCAATATGAAATTGGTGGTGGCGAAAGGCGACTTGGATTTGGTGCTGAGTTGGATGCGGCCTGGTCAGGCCCCACCTGCGACGGAACAGCCGGTGGCTGCTACATCTGCCGCGTCTGGTAAAGCACCCCTTCCTGTCCATGTGGTGGATGCGCTCTTGAAGGAACCCGCTGGAAAGCCGAAAAAGAAGGAGTGGCAGGAGGCGGAATTAAAGAAAATCATCGAAAAGATCAGCGGCAATCACCAGGTGCAGGCAGGACTGCTCGCGCTGGCACCAAGCATCCTCGCGGGACAAGGCACGCAAGCCACGTGGGTATTGACGCTGATGGGGACGGGTCAAATCATCCAACCGGACGCTGACCAATTCGTGCGCGCTTTTGTGGAGGCGCTTGACACACTATCCAGTGCGCCTGCGCAAAGCGCAGTCGCTCCGCGCGCGCCGCCTGAGCCAGTTCGACTCGCCGATGCCGTCATACCCCATGCCTCCCCGCAGGCCACGCCAGAAGCCGCCATCGCCGCCGCGATTCGCAAAAACGTGGCCCTCGTGCGCGCGAACAGAACATCGCGTGACACCTTCGCGAAGTGGCTGCAGCAACACGGCGTCCCCGCGGAGAAAGCCGTCTCCATCGCGCGTGAGGCGGCCTACGTTACCACTGATGCCAATGGGAAGCGGGTGCTGGTGACACAAGGCCCACGCCCCTGGACTTCAACGATTCCGCCAGACACCAAGGCTGACGACGTCTACCAGGCGCTGCCGGAGGACCAGAAAGCTCTGATCGAACCCACCATCGCGCGTGCCCTGCGGCATTTCTTGAATCACCAGTCTGCGCCCCCTGCTGTGCAGGTGTTCGACATGGCCCGCGGAGACGATGGGGCCGCCCGCCGCGCGCCGTTCCATGCGCCGCTCGATGAGCCGCATCTGCTCACAGCCATTCGGCGCACACTCTCCAGCCAAGACCAGGGGGAGCCGGCACCAGAACGGATACAGGCCCTGACACAACGCCTGCGGGTTGCGGATCAGGCCGGCGCTTTCGTGCCACCCCCGACGGGCTTCCGCGCCATGGCCGGCCTGTCGCTGGAGGATTTACCGGAAGACGTCCGCAAGGCGGTGGAGGAGCAAGCCGCGCTCCTGCAGCCCGACCAGGTGCAGGTGATTGGCGAGGAGGACGAAGCGCGGTTGCTGAAAGAAGCCATCGCAGCCGGTGAGCTGATCCCAACCGCTGACGGCAACTACTTCGCCTTCTCGCATCCCCAGGACACGGCTCGCTCAGAGAGTCGGACCATCGTGTCCACCGACAATCCCCAGGACGCCGGGCTCTACAACAATTGGAAGCTGCAGGCGACGCTGGAGCCGAAAGTGAATGAGCAACTGCGCACCAAGGGCTCCATGCGCGGCAAGACGATGTACGTGGTGCCTTATCTCTCCGGTCCGGTGGACTCGCCGCATCACCGCGTCGGCGTGGAGCCCACGGACAGCCGCTATGTGGTGCTGTCGCTGATGTCAACGGAGAAGCACGGCGGGCTCTACAAAGTCGGCCGGGCGGCGATCGAGGCCATGCGCACGGCCGATCGCATTACCGTCGGCGTGCAAGCTACCGGCGATTTGGATGCGCTGGATCGTAGCGAAACGGACAAGGACGACCGCTTCTTCGTCAATTTCCCGCGCAAGCGGATCGTGAAATCGATCGGCTCGGCCTACGGCGGTAACGCCCTCATCCCGAAGAAATTCGACTCCCTGCGCCAGGCGATGTTCGATGCCAGGCAGGATGAGCTGGCCGGACGATCCTACTGGCTGGCCGAACACATGCTGGTCATCGGCATCCAGGATCTCCAAACCAACGAGACGACCTACATCGCCGCTGCCTATCCGAGCGCCTCCGGCAAGACCAACATGGCGCTCTTGGAACCGCCGCCAGCGTTAAAGGATCGCTACCGTATCTGGACGGTGAGCGATGACATCGCCCACATCCATGTCGATGCCAAGGGTAACCTGCGCGCGATCAATCCGGAGTGGGGCCTCTTCGGCGTGGCTCCCGGCACCAGCACGAAGTCCAACCCGAATGCGCTAGCCGCCGTCGGACCGAACACCGGGACGATCTTTACGAACGTGGCGGCTAAGCTGGGCGTTCGCGACGGAAATCCCGTTGTCCTTGCGCAATGGTGGGAAGACAAAGAGGCCAAGCCGAACGATCTGTCCGGCTGGGTGGACTGGCGCCGCGTGAAGATCACCGACGTCGAGACTCGAATCACCTACGCTCTGAGCACGCTGCCCAAGGATGCGAAGAACGACGCCATCCAATCCATTGCCAGGAAGTTTGCCGCCTGGTGGATTGCGAAGGATGAAGGCCAGGAGACGAGCGGCGAACGCCTGTCTGAGAGCGATGCGATCGCGCAATTGGCCGCGCAGTCCAAGGTGACGCAGGATTTGGCGAAGCTCTGGCTCAAGCAGATCAAAACCGGGTTGGCCTGGGCGCACCCTAATTCGCGCTTCACCACCAGCATTCAAAATGTGCCAAGCTGGATTGGACACGCCGCAGACCTTCCTGAGCGCAAGCGGCCGAAGGATTGGAACCATCCGGAAGGCGTGCCGATCTCGGCCTTCTTCTTCGGCGGCCGGTTGGCTAAGCGCGAGCCGTTGATTCGCCAACTGCCCAACCACATCCAAGGCATCTACGACGCGCTGGTGATGGGTGTGGAGACCACCGCCGCCGCGACGGGACAGGTCGGCGTCTTCCGCGAAGATCCGTTTGCGCAGCGGCCGTTTTTCTCCTACAACGAAGCCGACTATGTCGCCCACTGGTTGCGCGTGATGGAGGAGGTGCAACAGCGGGGCGGGACGGTGCCGGGCTTCTTCCATGTGAACTGGTTCCGCACGGGTGCGGATGGCACGTTCCTGTGGCCGGGCTACGGCGAGAACTTGCGCCCGCTGCTGTGGGCGATTGAACGCACTACTAAAGGTGGTGGCAAGGCCGAGGCAAGCCCGATCGGGTTTCTGCCGACGTCTGACGGGATCAACCTCGAAGGCTTAAGCGAGCCCGACACGGCGCGATTTCCTGAGGCGCGATCGCTTGATGTACCGGCGTGGAAGCCGGAGATGGCGCGTCGCACGAAGTTCCTCGAACAGTTTGGCGAGCGGTTGCCCACGAGGATTCGTGAGGCGCATCAGCAGTTCCTGCGCGACTGGGCCAACGTGATCGCGCAAGAGGCGAAGGCCACGCGGCAGGAGGCACGGGTTGAACCCACAGGGCTCGAGGTGGTGCTGGAGGCGCTGAAGCAGAAGCTGGGCCGGGCGGGGTTCGACGCGCGGCAGCAGGAGCTGCTCCTGGCGCAGATCTGGCTGGAGCCGGATGATTTCAACCAGGTGGATGGGCGGCAGACACCGTCTACGCCCGTGGACATTCGGCGCCTCCTCGAGAGTGTGACCGATGTGGCGATCGCCCTCACGCTGAATGAGCGCGATGATGCGGATGTACTGGCGGGCCTGCGCGAGGCCGCGCTGGTGTTGGGCGCCGACAACGCGGAGGGGCTTGAGCGCTTGATGCAGCATGTCATCGAGGACTTTGCATCTACCGACCAGCATCGTCAGGCGCAGATCATGAAAGCGCTCCGATGGCTGCCGCATTATGTTTCCCATATTGAGCCGGCGCTGGGCGACTCGGACGCGCTGCAGCGGGAATGGGAGCGGTATCTGGACTCGATCGTCAAGTTGCCCATGGCGGCGCGTTCTGAGCCGAGGGACCCGCGTGAGACGGAGCCGCTGGAATCGGATTACCGCGTCACGCTGACCCAGCCGACCGGCCAGACGGACGGCGTGATTACGGTCACGTTCCCGAAGGTGCCGATGCCTGTCGCCGAGGCTTCGCCGGTGAGCGTCTACCTGCGTTTCATTCAGGAGGGCGACGAGCTGCGCATCGGCCGCATGGGGTTGGTCGATCTGTTTGTCCGTGATTTGACCGCTGAGCAGCGCAGCCGCATCCGGCACTGGAAATCGCTGTTGTGGGACGAAGCGGTGCGCCTCGCCCGCGAGCGCGGCGTGACGCGCATCGTGCTAAGCCCGCCCGCCGCCCACCATCGTCTGGAGAAAGAGGGCCGGGTGGAACCCCGCCCCTACCGCAAGTTCCGCCGCTACGCCTTATTCCCGCAGGAGCAGGGCTTCACGCTGCGCGTCCGGCCCGAGCGGGTCGTCTTCAGCCGCACCGAGCCTCGCATCTTCTCGCACCTCGTGTGGGAGCTGCTGCTGCCTCCTGCGCAAGCAGCCGAGACCACACAGCGATTCGCGCGCGCGGTGGCGGTTGCCGAAGTCGCGATTGCGGAGTCGGGCGATGACTATTTCGTCAAGCCGACAATCGTCGACGAGGACACGCAGATCCGTTCCGGCGATGCGGTCATCTCCGTGAACTTCCGGGGCGACCGGGCCGAGCCGGCCACACGCCTGCTCACCAACGATCCTGATTTCAAGCACTTTCCGCTCGAGTCGCTGGACATCAAGCTGCTGCCCTTTGGCGTCTACAACGACGAGTATTTCGCCGCGCATGGCCTGAAGGGACTCTCGCGCGATGAGGCCTATGAGCACACGCTGGGTGAAGTGTGGGCGAATGCCGGGCTGAAGCAATTGCGCATCGCCGAGTCGGAGAAATTCAAGCACGTGACCTACTTCTTCGATGGGCTGCGTGAGTTGGCGAAAAAACTCAAGGGCTTATCCACCGAGCAGGTGCCCTCCAACAAGCTTGAGCGCCACGACGAAAAGCCAGAGATGAAGGCGAAAGAAATCACCGACCGGGCCATCCCCTATCTCAGAGGAGAGGAGGGGAAAGAGAAAGTGGACGTCGCGGTGATTAACTATGCCAACTCCGATATCGTGGGCCATTTCGATAACTTCGATGCAGCCGTGAGAGCGGTCCTGACGGTGGATGAACAGATCGGACGGCTGTATGACGAGGTCGTGGTCAAGCAGGGCGGCGTGCTGATCATCACCGCTGATCATGGGTCCTCCGAAGAGATGGCGAAGCTCGATGCCAACGGACATCTCATTCGTAAGAACGGCCGCATCGTCTGGAACAAGGCGCATGCCTTCGACAACCCGGTGGACTTCATCGTGCTCGGCGCCGGAAAGATCGAGTTGAAGTCTGGCGGCAGTCTCAAGAATGTGGCGCCGACCATTCTCGAGTTGCAAGGTCTTAAGAAACCCGTCGAGATGGATGCGGAGAGCTTGCTCGTCAACTACACAGGCGGCGCAGTCAAGGGGCCGGTGATGCTGGCGATCCGCGATGGGCAAGGCGTCAACAAGTTCCGCGATCCTGAGAAATATCCGGAAGCCTTCGTGTACGACGCGGTGCATCAGGCCCGGTTGCGCGCTAAGCAAGCCGGCAAGCCATTTCATGCGGATGCGATTCTTGAAAAGAGTCCGCATGGCCGCACGGAATTGTGGGCTCACGGAGAATACGTCGGGCATCCCGCAACACAGATGGGCGATTCGGAGACCGGCCACTCCAACATGGGCGTTGGTCGTTCAATCCGCACGCCGCTGACTCGCGTGACGGAAATTCTGGCCGATCCGAATTTCGCCAAGCGCGAGGACGTGCGCGAGGTGCTGGACTTCGCCCGGCAGCACAACGGCCGCGTGCACCTGATGGGGATGATTTCTCCCGGCGGCGTCCACTCGCACACCGACCATTTCCTGCAGTTACTGGACGTGCTCAGTAAAGAGGAAGGGATCAAGGAAGTGGTCTTGCAAGCGGACTTCGACGGCCGTGACACCGACTTCCCAGGCTCGGAGTCGTTAAAGATCATTCTGGATCACGCGCTGTCGTTGGGGTCCGAGTTTGCCCGCAAGGTGAAGGTTGGCGTGGAGGATGGCCGGTTCTATCGCATGGATCGCGACGGCTTGAATCGCGATAAGAAGAACGATCCCAGCGCCAAAGAATTGTGGATCGAGCGCACCAAGGTGTGGTACGACGCCGCGGTGCGCGGCATCGGCCGTCGCGGCTCCGACCTGTTGGCGAAAAAAGATTCGATTCAGCCACCGCCACCGATTCGGGAGCGGGTGGCGGCGGCGCTGCCGAGCGCGGGGACGTTGGCACAGGCGCTGGATGCCGCGTTTTGGACGGGCCGGGGCTTTTCTCCAGAGGATGCCGCGCTGGCCGTTCGCCAGCTCATGGCCGCGATGGATCAGGCGGTTGAGCGCATCTACCGGCGGCTTGAGCCGGCCGACGGAGCGCCGATCGATAAGCGCAACTTTTTCGAGGCGAACATCCCCTTCCTCTCGAAGGATCGCATCCGCCGGTGGATCAGCCTGCCATATCTGCTCGACCTGCTCGACGGCGAGGAGGGCTTCTCTCGCGTTGAGCGCCGGTTGGATGAGATCAGCAACGATCAGTGGACCTTGCTGCTGGATTCCTTGTCCCAGGTGGCCCTCGGCGGCGTGAGCAGCTATGCCGCGGAGCACGGCCTGACGCGTGAGGCCGTGCAGGCGGATCTGGCCGCCATCGAGCGGCATATGGAACGGGCCTCGCGCCTGCGTGACGAGATGGCTTCGGCGCATCACATCGGCCCTCGGCAGCTGGCGGCGGTCCTGAACGTCGATGTCGTCATCGCGAGCCTCCTGGGTGCCTCCGATGCAGAGCTGCGCGCGCAGATGGCGCCGAGATGGATCGTGCAGCGCAGCCGGATGGCCCGGTTGGCCGTGGATGAGGAAAACCTGTCCCTGCCGCTGTTGCACGCCGACCGCTTGCCGGGACCGGAGCGCAACGTGGTGGAGGAGGCCATGCTGCGCGTGGCGGTAGCGCGCGCGCACCCCGATGCCACGGCTCCGCTCACGATGGCGCGCCTGGTCAGCTTGATCGAGGGCCGCCAGAGCGCCTTAGTACTCTTGAGCCAGCCGCATGGAGGCGAGGGCCCCTACAACCTCCCAACGTCTCGTCAATTCTTCAACGACCTGATTGGGGTGATTGCGCGCGAGCTCGACGCCTTCAAGGCGGCGCACAACGGCCGGGCGACCCCTGCCGGGCATGCGGAACAGGACGCGCTGGGCCAACGCCTGGTGCCGGTGATTCGCCAATGGCATGAGGCGCATCGGCAGGAGCTGGCGGTGCTGCAGCAAACGCTGGGCAATCCCGAAGATGTGGAAGGATACCGGCGGAATCTGATCTACCTCGATCCCAAAGGCCGCTTCAACGTGCTGAATCACCGGTTTCGCTTCGGGACGCCAGTCCACCTCCACGGCAACTCGACCGAGGGCTACAAGATGGCCGTGATCCTGCCGCTTGAGGAGGGGCTGGAGGAGGAAGGCTTCGCGGTGAAGGGGTGGCAGGACGGCCGCCGCATCCGCTTGGCCTCGACCGGGCGGCATCCGATGAGGGCCGGGGAGGTCAGCTACCTGACCGAGAAGGAGGGCACCCCGCATCGCGTCATCGGGCGCGGCGGGCGGCCGGCGGGCGTGATTGAGATCTACATCGGCCTGTTCAAGAAGATCGACCGGCTCACACCGTGGGCCGGTCAACAAGACGCCATCGCCGGCCCGGACGGGGGCCTGTTTCTGGTGGATACGGTGGTGCCGTCGGAGCTGATCCTGCGGCATCAGGACCTGGTGCGGCGCGATCGCGAGGAGTGGACGGCCGTGACAGGAGCGGATGCCCGGGCGGCTTTGGAACAAGCGGCATGGGTGATCCGGGACGGCGATACGGCGCTCGATTCCTCCGAGGCGCTGGCGGCGTTTGACCGTTTTGCGCACGATTCCCTCGTATACCGGCATGCGGACGGCCGGGTCGTCCTGGTGCTGCGCGGAGCGCCGGTGGCGCGCGCGCGAGTGCGTGAAGCCCTCTCCCGCGTCCACCACGACGACGGCCCGGAGACCGACGACGCGCTGGCCGACTACTTTCTCCCCTCCGACGATCCGGATCTCCTCTACTTCACGCCCACCGCCGAGTTCGACCTGGACAACGGCGACGGCGATCCGATCCCGAACACGCTCGCGCAGCTCTATGCCGAAGTGAAACAGGAAGGGGCAAGCGGCAGGCCCGCCCCGGCAAGCGCTCTCGGCGGGCCGGGGGGGCAGGAGGCAGGGGAGGTGGCTGTCGGTTCGGGACGGATGGGGTTCGTGGTAAGCGGCCACGAGGAAGGCAGCCGGCGGGTTGACCTGACCTTCCGCAGCGGTGTGATCGCCGATGTGACGGATCGCATGGATCCCATCCTGGATGCGCTCCGTGAGCGATTCCCCGGCGTGGAGATTCGCCGCTCCGACGTGTTTGTGGCACCGGACTCCTACGACGTGTCGGTGGCGTTGATCGGCGAGCAGGCCGTGAACGCCTTCCAGGTCCTGCGCAGCCATCCGGATGTAGCCCGGCATTTCCAGGTTGATCGGACAGGTCCGCATCGGCGCTCCGACCTAGCACCCGGAGAGCCCGATCCGCTCGGCGGCTGGCCGGAGAACGGCGCAACGTCTGCCACAGGTGTCCCGCCATCGGGCAAGATCGCGGTCGACAATTTATCTCAGATATTTCAGGCGGTTGAAGCGTCGGGCGGCTTCCTGTTTCTCGACGGGCTCGTCTCGCAATTTGACGCGCCGGAGGGAACCTTGAGGAAGGTGCTGCGCCTGTTCACTCGCGTCGGCGTCGTTGAGGTCAGCCGGCAGCGACGGCTTGGCAAGCCCTTGACCCGCGAGGATCTTAATGTGCTTATTCGAAAACTGCGTGTGAAGGAGCATATCGATCTGCACGTGGACGGTGGACCCGGCAACGCGAGGCTGCTTCCGACGCGGCCGTGGAACGTCCGCGTGCGCGATGCCTATGACCTGGTCATTCCGGGCCGCGAAATGGCGACTCCTTCGAGCGTCATCTGGCATCTGGTGGACATCTTGCGCGTGCTCCAGAGTAAGCGCACGCTGACGCCGAGCGAGCAGACGATGCTTCAGTTGGCTGAGCGGTTGTTGCCCGGAGTGATCGCAGGCACGGAAGATACCTCCTACGCGCTGACGCCCAAGGCCCGGCAGCGTGCCGATGGTCTTCGGCAGTCGTTGGCGACGATGACGATTCAGGACGCCTACGATGCCGCGTCGGTGGACAAACTCAAGGCGGCGCTTCACGGCGCAGTCATTACAGCCCCCCAACTGTCACGACGCCATGAAACGGACCCGGCCGATTTTGGCTCCGATGAATCGTCGCTCCAGAACGAGGAGGGCGCGCCGCCGGTAGAGCGGGCTCTGCCGAGCGCAGGCGAGCGCTTGGGAGAGCATGAGGGCATGCCGCATAGTCCTGTGTTAGACAACACTGATCTCTCGCTCTTGCCTCCGAATCCGGATGAGGGTTCCGTTTCGGCGTTCCTTGGCACTGGTAGCGGTGCGGCGCCGGACGAACTGCCTGTGCGGCTCGTGGAGGCGATTGACAATAGGTACTTTGCCCTGAAGCGCGAGACTCGGGAGGTACTGCGTGAGTATGCGACGCATCCCACGCCGAGTGCGCGGCAGCAGACGCTCACACGACTCATGGAGAAGGAGGGAGGCCGCCGGCATCGCGATTTGGCTGAGGGGCTGCTCCGGCATGTCGATTGGTGGCTGCGGGATGAGCGGATCCGCAACGTGATCGTCCTAGCCGCATTAGGCAAGGTCGGGCGCCGCGATACCGTGGCGACGCTCAACCAATATTTTGGCCTGGATGCCGACTCCGACGCCGCCAGGGTGATCCAGGCGATGGCGACTCATCCTGAGATCGCCATCCCTGCCAAGCCGGTCACGACGGTCTATGAACGCTTCGCCCACGACCATCCGGAGCTTGCCAGGCAGGTGGTGGATCCGCTCGTCGAGCAGGTCTTGGCCTCCATCAATGAGGATCCGCTCTTGGTGACAGGGGTGGCCCAGTACGATGCGCTGCTTCCTGAGCATGGCGCCACCATTCGGCCGCTTATCAAGCAGGCCTTGGACGCGTTGCCGGCCTCGGCGGATGAGCGCACTCGCAAGCAGATCAAGCTCACCATCCTCCGAGTCCGGCTGGGTGAGATTCCCCCCTATCGCGAGGGGACCCAAGTCGGAGGGTTCGACCTGCTGACCGATCCCGCCTTGATCACATTCCCCGTTCCGGCGGCTGTGGCAAAGAAGGTGCTCGACCAGATTCCCGTGGCGGGGGGCGGCGCGCCCGTCCCCGCCGGCGGCTCGCCGATCCAGGCGGGCGAGTTTCTCGCGAAGGCGGCGCCGTCGGTGCTCTCGTCAGCGGATCAGGCGGAGCTGGCGCGGCAGGTGGAGCTGATCCTCACGGAGTTGATTGACGCAAGGGATCACACGATCGTGCGCCCACTGCTCGAGGACGACCTGCGCCAGGCGTTCCTGGCGCTCGGCACGCCCCAGTTCCGAGCGGCCCGCGAGCGCGCAGAGGCGCTGCTCAATGTGTGGAACGAAGCTGCCGAGGTGGATCCGGGCCGCGTCATCCGGGACCAGACGATCCTCAATCCCGCCAATGACGGGGTGGTGAATTCCGCGGCGCCGGCTGGAAACAAGCCAGCAGCCAGCGCATTAGCATTTGCGACGCTGGATGACGTGCAGGTGAAAGGTAAGACGGTGTTTGTTCGGCCTGACTTGAACGTGACCGTGAAAGACGGGCATATCGCCGATCCGGCGCATCCTCATGCGCGCGTCGTGGCGCATGCCCAGACGCTCAAAGAGCTCGCTGAGAAGGGTGCCAAGGTAGTGGTGATCTTCCATCAGGGCCGGCCGGGTGAGAAGGATTTCATGGACACCCCTGAAGAGCACGCCGCTCAGTTGTCCCAGGTGATCGGGCCGGCGGTGCGATGGGTCAACGACCTGTTCGGGGAAGAGGCGGTGTCCGCGATTCGATCACTCAAGGAAGGCGAGATCCTGGTCTTGCAGCCGGTGCGACCCCTCGAAGCCAATCCTGCCTTTGTGGCCACCCTTGAACCATTGGCAGACCTGTTCGTACTGGATGGTTTCTCGGTGTCGCACCGCGATTCACCGAGCGTGACCGGATTTACTCACACACCCACCATCGCTGGCCGGCTCATGCAGAAAGAGTTGGAAGGGAACACGAGGTTGTTGATTCCTCAGCAGCCATCGGTCGAGCTGTTTGGCGGAGGCAAAACTCCTGAAAAATTTGAAGGATTTCGCTCAGGTCTGACGATTCGAAAGGCGACGAAAGAATTGCTCGGTGGCCGGCTCGCCAATTTGGCGCTGATTGCCGCGCACATAGAAGCGTTCGATGCGGTTTCCTCCGATGCTCAGTATGCCCTCGCCGTAGAGGTGGTAGGCAAATCCACCGCAGACAATTTGGCCAAAGGCAACGAACTGGCTATTCTTCCTGAATTGGCTCGGCTGATCGCCCAGAATCGCGACCGAGTTGAGTTGCCCATCGATCTGGTCTATATGGACGGGGCAACGCGTCAGGTTGTCTCACTGATCAATGGCCGCGTGCCGGCAGGGTTCAACCATCTGCTCGAAGGGATTGGGCCTCAGACGGCCCGGCATTACATCGACGTGATTCGCGCCGGTCATCAGGGCCAGCCGTTTCACAGCGCGCTGGTAGTCGGTCCGCTCAGCAATACAGAACACGAGGAGTTGTTGCCTGAGGTTCGCATGGTGATGGAGGAGGTATCACGTATTCCATTCTGGGCTCCGGGTGGCGGCGATACCGACTCGTTGGTGGCAAAGTTGGGGCTGGCTCCCACGTATTCGTCCCTCGCGGGCGGTGCGCTGCTGGAATTTATCGCCGGCAAAACATTGCCCGGCGTCAAGATCCTCGCGGAACGTCGGCCTCGCAGCGCCTCGCCGGCCGGGCCAGTGATAAGCGACACGCAACCGGCGACAAGTCAAGAAGGGGCTGGGGACAGGGAACAGGACGTGACGGAAGAGGCGTGGGGGGTGCTCAAGGACATCAACGCCCGGCTCGATGCGCTCGCCGTTGGTGCGGGCTTACCGCTGGTGGTGTTTGTGAGCGGCGCGCCGCTCTTCGTATTTGACCCACACAATGAACAAGAGCAGCATCACTCCCGTGACCAGGTAGGTGATCACCAATCCATCCATCTGCCACCTCACTATCGTTCAATCCAGATCGCCGTCCAAAAACACCCTGCCGTCAGTGCCGACCCAAGCGCCAGCCGCAGCCAACTCAATGAGCCGGTGGTGAAGTTGGAGATCACCGCTGTCGTGAACAAGATGGACCCGAGATTCGTCAAAATCCTCGAACACGTCGCCCGTCGCTTATCCGAAAACTCCATCACTCCAGCTATAGCACAATCGTCGTGGGTTGTCAACGTCGACGGAGAGGACTTCTCGGTGACCGTGAGCGGCGCGGCGCCGGCGGTGGTGCAGAAAGCGGATGCGCGGCCGTACTTGGAGCGGCTGGAGACGATGGAGGCGAGCAGCCCGAAGATGCGGCTGATGCAGCAAGCGATGTTCGCGCCAGTGATGCCTCCGACGCCGTCGGTGCTGGCGCGACCGCACCCCATTGCGAAGGCGGCGGCGGGGGGGGCGCGGGCGGTGATCGCCGTGCATTCCTCGCTGCTGAGCGATCCGACCGAAGTGTTGGAGTTGCGGCGCACGCTGGATGCTCTGCGCGAGCTGCTGGGCAACGAGCAGCAGGTGGTGCAGGTGGCGCTGCTGGTGGAGGGGGCCTCCACGGCCGAAGAGGCCGAGGCGAAGACGCCGGGGATTCTGCGCGCCATCCGCGATGGCTCCAAGAATATGCTGAGCCTAGCACCCGATGAAGAGGCGCTGCTGCGCCTACCGGCGGAGACTGATGCGGTGCGGCTGGTCAGCGTGCTGCATGCGCTCAACCCGGAGCACCCGGAAGGTCTGGTGGTGATCGGGCCGCGCGCGTGGGTGGCGGCGCTGAAGCGTTACAGCCCCAAGGTGGCGGCGTTTGTCGTCGAGCCGCAGATGCTGACCGGCGGCGCGCTGGTTCGCGGCGCGGTGGAGGCGGTGTTTGCCGGCGAGGAGGCGCTCAAGCCCGTGCTGGCCCAGTTGAGATTAGTGCAGACCGGCGGGCTCTTTTTCTCATTGCTGCGCCAGTCGATGAAGGCGGAGGAGGAGCTGACAGAATTCATCCGCGCGTACCGCGCGGTGGTTGAGAAAGCGTGATTGCTTGAGTTTGAAAAAGCTGTTATGATATCTGGCGCCAAGGGGATGCGGAGGCGTGAGCGCAGCGGGTGCAAGCAGCGGGGGCGGCGATGAGAGGCGCGATCGATCGGCGGAGATTTCGTCGGGCTGAACTGGAAGCGCCCGTGGTGATCCGCGCCATGAATGCGGAGGGCGCGGCGGAGCAAGCCACTGTGACCGGTCAGGCGAAGAACGTGAGCCTGGCCGGTTTGTATTGTCATGTGAAAGGATCCTGCGCGCTGGCGCCCGGGCAGCAGGTGATCAGCTCGATTTCGTGTTCGGAAGATCAAGCGCGGCGGTTTCCGTTTGCGCGCGTGCTGGGAAAAGGGTGGGTGACGCGCGTGGAGCCGGTGGTCACAGGGAAGCGAGTCGGCGAACCGATCGAGGATCAGACGCTGATAGGCGTGACGGTGGCCTTTGCGCCGGATGTGACGGCCCTTGGCATGTTGGAATCCTCCTAACCGCACGTTCCCTTCGGGAGCGTCGCATGGCCCTCCGTATTGCAGTGATCGGTTGTGGAAAAGTCACCCAGCGCTTGGCGCTGCCGCAACTGGCCGCCTGCCCCGATGCTCGCATCGGGGCGCTGGTGGACGTGAATCGCCGCGTGGCCCAGGCGGTGGCCCGGCGGTGTGGGGTGGATCGCCGGCTGGTGTGGACCGATTGGCGCCGCATGCTGCGCCAAGCCGACGTCGATGCCGTGGCGATTTGCGTGCCGAACGATTTGCATGCCGAAGTGGCCGTGGCGGCCCTGAGCGCCGGGACACACGTGCTCGTTGAAAAACCGATGGCGCTCACACTGGCCGAGGCGGATCGCATGATCGCCGCGGCGAACGCCCACCGCCGGGTGCTGATGGTCGAGCAGACCCAGCGGTTTGAGCCGGCCCACGAGGTGGCTTATGCGCTGCTGCGGCGGGGCGCACTCGGTGCGATTCTGCAAGGACGAGGGCGGCTTGGCCATGCCGGCCCGGAGTACTGGAGCCGCACCAGTCCGTGGTTTCTGCAGTTGCGCCGTGCCGGCGGCGGAGCGCTCATGGATGTGGGGATTCACATGCTCGATCTGCTGCGCTGGCTCTCGGGCAAGGACGTGGCCCGCATCTGCTGCCAGGCGAAGACGCTGCGCAAGCACACCACCGTGGAAGATAACGCGAGCGCCCTGCTGGAATGGACGGATGGCACGCTGGGCTCCTGTGAAGTGAGCTGGACCACCCGGCCGTATGAAGTGACGACCGACTGGTATGGCACGTGCGGCACGCTGCGCACGCGGCTGGGCGCGGCACACCCGGTGGCGATTGACTGGTCGCATGCGGACGGCCGTCCGAAGCGCGTGTCGGCGCGTCAGCACTACCCCGCGGTTCCGAAGCGCAGCCGCTGGGGCGGGGCCTATGCCTATTTCGTTCGATGCATTCTGACTGGCACGCGGCCGTTTGTGTCCGGCGAGGAAGGGCGCAAGAGCTTGGAGACGGTGTTGGCCGCCTACGAGTCGGCGCGTACGGGCCGATGGGTGACCCTTCCGCTGAGGCGCCGATGAAGCTCGCTTGTTGCAGTTGGTCGTACCATCGAACGATGGAGGCGAAGCGGCTGAGCTTCGAAGCGTGGTTGCGTCTCTGTGCCGAGGAGTTGCGTGTGGGCGGGGTGGACATCATCGCCGAGCAGATGCCCGTGCGCACGAGGGACTATTGGCTGGCGACGAAGAAGCGATGCACCGACTTGCAGTTGACCATCGTCTCGCTCTCCCCAGGGAATAACTTTGGCGCGGCCTCGGCAGCGAGCCGCCGCCGGGAGGTCGCGAACGTGCAGCGGTGGATTGAGGCCGCGGTGGTGATGGGCGCGCCGTGTCTGCGCATCTTCGCGGGCTGGCCGCCGAGGGGGCAGGCGCAGGGGCTGTGGCCGAAGATGGTGCACTGCATCCGCCAGGTGGCGAAGACGGCCGCCCAGGCCGGGGTCACGCTGGCGGTGGAGCCGCACAATGCCGGCGGCTTCTTGCCGGATTCGCGCACGACGCTGCGGTTGATCCGCGAGCTGCACAGCCCCTGGGTGCGCATTAACCTGGACACGGGCAACTACCATGAGCCGGATCCCTACGCCGGGATGGCTGCGTCGCTGCCGTTTGCGCCGCATGTGGTGGCGAAGGTGCATCCCGAGCCGCTGGACTACGGCAAGATTTTTGCGATGCTGGCGCGCCAGCACTATCGCGGGTTTGTGACGCTCGAGTACGAGGGCGCGCTCGAGGAGCGTCGGGGCGTGCCTGCGGCCATCGCCATGCTGCGCCGCTACGGGAGGCGGTATGGACTCTAGCGTGCGGAAGACCTCTGCGCACGACCGGCAGCTCGTCGCCTACCTCTTTATTGCGCCGGCGGTGCTGTTGTTTGTCATCTTCGTGTTTATCCCCCTGTTCGTCTCGCTGTTCTTCAGCTTCACCCACTTCAACATCTTGCATCCGCCGGTGTGGGCGGGCTTCGATAATTTTTGGACGCTGCTGACCGACGATCCTCGCTTTTGGAAAGCGTTTCGCAACACCGCCTGCTATACCGCGGTGGTGGTGCCTGTGGGCATTTCGATTGCGCTGTTGTTGGCCGTGGCCCTGGAGGAGTTGTCCCGCGGCAAGCAGCTCTTCAAGATTCTGTATTTTATTCCGACGGTCACCTCCGTGGTGGCCATCGCGGTGATGTGGAAGTGGTTGTTCGCCGGGGAGAAGTACGGCCTCATCAACTATGGGCTGATCCGCCTCGGGTGTGCGCCGGTGGAGTGGCTGTTCTCGCCCACGTGGATTCTTCCGGCCATCATGATCATGAGCATTTGGGCGGGCTTGGGCTACAACCTCGTGTTCTTTTCCGCGGGGCTCTCGACCATCCCGAAGACGATTTATGAAGCGGCCAAGGTGGACGGCGCCGACTGGTGGCAGCGGTTCTGGCATGTGACGCTGCCGATGCTTCGCCCGACGCTGGTGTTTGTGGTGGTGATGTCGGTGATCAACTCGTTTCAGGTGTTTGACCAAGCCTACATCATGACCGGCGGCACCAGCGAGGGCGTGGGCGGGGTGCTTGACGGCGGCTTGACGCTGGTGTCCTATCTGTACGAGCAAGGGTTCCAAAAGTTTCGGATGGGCTACGCCTCGGCCATCGCCTATTTGATGTTCGGCTGTGTGCTGGGGCTGACCCTGGTGAACATCCGCATGCTGCGGGCTTCGCAAAAATGACCCTACGGTTTAATTGGCGGCAAGCCCTGGTGCTGGCGATCCTGACCGCCGGCGCGCTGCTCATGGTCGTGCCCTATGTGTGGATGGCGCTGACCTCGATCAAGCCGCCGGAGGAGCTGCACGCGTATCCGCCGCAATTTTACGTGCTGCATCCCACCCTGAGACCGTATCAGGATTTGTTTCGGCTGCTGCCGATGGCGCGCAGCCTGTTCAACAGCCTGTTCGTGGCCTGCAGCGTGACGGCCAGCAACGTGGTGCTCTGTTCGCTGGCCGGCTACGCGTTTGCCAAATTGCGCTTTCCCGGGCGGGATGCGATCTTCCTGGCGCTGCTCTCTTCGATGATGATTCCGTGGCAGGTGAATCTCATCCCCGGCTTTCTGATTGTGAAGCAGTTCGGATGGCTGAATACGTTTTGGGCGCTGATCATCCCCAAGCTGGCCCTGCCCTTTGGCATCTTCCTCTGCCGGCAGTATATCATGAGCATTCCCAATGATTTGATTGAAGCCGCGCGCATCGACGGCTGCAATGAGCTGGAGATTTATTGGCGCGTCATCGTGCCGCTGATTGTGCCCGCGCTGGCCACGCTGTCTATCTTCACCTTCCTGGGGCAGTGGAACGATTTTGTGTGGCCCTTGATTGTGATTCAGTCCGGCTCGATGCGCACCGTGCCGCTGATTATCGGGGTGCTGAATGGGCAGTTTGGGGCGAACTTCGCGATGATCATGGCCGGGGCGTTGGTGATCACCGTGCCGATGCTGGTGGTCTTTTTGATCTTCCAGCGCCAGTTCATTAAGGGCGTCTATTTGACGACCATCCAATGAGCAGTTTAGTCCATAGTCGACAGTCCATAGTCCATAGAAAAGGTTTTCGAGCCGTTTTTGTCTATGGACTATTGACTATGGTCTATGGACTGCCTGTCGTGGGTGCGGCAGAGGTGCGGGTGACCTCGGTGAAACTGGAGCGGCCGGTGATCGAGCTGTTCGAGCGCGGCGAGCTGACCATCCGGCTCGAGGGCCTCGTGGCCGATCCCTACGATGCGAACGAACTGTTGCTGGAGGCGACCTTTCATCCGCCGCGCGGGCCGGCGGTCACCGTGCCGGCGTTCTATTATCAACCGTTTGAGCCCTCCGACGAGGCACCCGGCCAAGCGCGCCCGGTGGGCGAGCCGGTGTGGAAAGTGCGCCTCACGCCTCGAGAGAAAGGGGTGTGGTCCTATGAGGTGACGCTGCGCACGCCCGCGGGGAAGTCGGCGGCCGCAAGCGGCACGATGGAAGTGATCGCGTCCGCTCGGCCGGGGTTTGTGCAGTTGGATCGCGCCAGTCAATCGTTTCGGTTTGAACGCGGAGAAACGTTTATTCCGATTGGAGAAAATATGTGTTGGCCGCCCAGCGCGCAGCCGCTCGCGGCGTATGCGCGCTGGATGCGCGACTTGGCCCAGCAGCGCGCGAATTACATTCGCTTGTGGCTGGCCCCGTGGGCCTTCCGCTTGGAAACCAAAGACACCGGCGTGGGGCGCTACGATCAGTTGCGGGCCTGGCAGGTGGATCAATTGTTGGAGCAGAGCGAGTCGGCCGGCTTGTATTGGCAGCTCTCGCTGCTAGAGCACGGCAGCTTCAGCCAGACGCACGATCCGGCGTGGCAGGGGAATCCCTACAATCAAGACCTGGGCGGCATGTGCCGTACGCCCAACGATTTTGTGACCGATTCGAAGGCGCAGGCAGCCTTTCAGCGCCTGCTGCGGTATCTGGTGAGCCGTTGGGGGTATAGCCCGCACCTGGCGACGTGGGAATTGTTTAATGAACTTGATCTGAGCGACATTCGGATGGAGGACGCCACGCCGTGGGTGGCGCAGATGAGCGCCTATCTGCGCTCGATCGATCCGTATCGCCGGCCGATCACCATCAGCGTCCATCATGAGCAGGCGGAGGCCATCTGGCGGCTGCCGACCATCGATACGATTCAAGTCCATGCGTACGACCAGCGTGATTTTGCCGGCTTCTTCGGCGGTTCGTTCATCACCGAGCTGAAGCAGCGGTTTCAAAAGCCGGTGCTGGTGGGCGAGTTCGGCTGGATCGGCGAGTTCATGCGGCAGGTCGACACGGGCGGCATCCATCTGCATGATGGCTTGTGGGCGAGCGCCTTAGGCGGGGCGATGGGGGGGGCGTTGCCGTGGTTTTGGGATACGTATATACATCCGAATCATCTGGAGCGGCATGATCGCGCCCTGGCGATGTTTTGGCGCGGGGAGCAGATTCGCCAGCCGCTGCAGCGTTTGAGCCTCTCGCTCTCCGATCCGGATTTGTTCGGGTGCGGAGTGGGCACCTCGAACCACGCCTACGTCTGGTTCAAGAATCGGACGCACAACGTCGATCAGTATCTGGCCTATCGCGCGGCGGTGGCGAAGGAACGGTTGCGCCAGGCGCGGGGCCAGACGCCTACGCTGGTGGCGTATCCGCCGCGGATCATTGAACAGGCCACCGCCACCATCCGCGGCTTAGCGTGGATGGGTCGCTATCGCATTGAATGGTGGGATACGTATCGGGGCCAGGTGGCAAGCCGGTCGGTGGCCTCGGTGTGGGGTGGGGCGCTGACCGTGCCGGTGCCGGCCGTTGAGTTCGACGTGGCGGCGAAGGTCGTCAAGCTGCAGTGGTGGGAACGCGGATAGCGAGTCGATAGTCAATAGTCCATAGTCCATAGAAAATACATGCACATGATGAAGAGCAGCAGGGTGTTGTCTCGATCTTTACTATCGACTATCGTCTATGGACTGTTTTTCATGGTCCATGGACTGCTCTTCTATGGACTATGGTCTATGGTCTATGGACTGCCTTTCGTATCGGCGCACTCCGAGGAGGCGACCATTGCGCTGCGGACCTACACCCCCATCGCAATCGATGGTAGACTTGATGAGTGGGTCCGTCGCGTCGAGCAGAGCAACTGGTCGGGGAAGATGGAAGTCAAGAAAGGCGACGTGATGAAGTGGATTCGCGCGGTGCCCATCAACTTGAACACCCTGACGAGCCGCGTGGAGGCCGGGACGATCAACGGCCCGGAGGATCTCTCCGCGGTGGTGTACCTGTTGTGGGATCCGCAGCAACTCTACGTGGCGGCGGTGGTGCGTGATGACGAGGTCGTCGCCCAACATCAGGGAGAGAACATCTGGCAGGATGACACCCTGGAGTTGTGGCTTGACTGCCGGCATGATGCCGTCACGCATACGTTGTTTCAGGACGATGAGTACCAATTGGGGTTTTCTCCGGCCAGCCAAGATCGCAAGGCGGTGGCCTGGGCGTGGCGCAATCCGAATGTGGAGCCGGTGCTCAAGGCCATGCAGGTGGCCTCGACCGCCACGGCGGATGGCTATGTGCTGGAAGCCTCGGTGCCCTGGGCGGTGCTGCACGGCTGTCTGGCTGCGGTGGGGAGCATGATGGGGTTCAATATTTCCATCGTCGATAAGGATCGGGATCAATTATGGAGCCACCTGGCATGGTCGGGACAGTTGCATTCGGATCCGAGTCAATTTGGGCATCTCTATCTCCTGGATGCTCCGGTCGATCTGTTTCCGGCGGATGTGTTTGAGACGCCAGGGACATCGCGATGGGACACGCTCCAATGAACAGTTCAGTCCATAGTCGACAGTCCACAGTCAATAGTCAACCCAAGAAGCCATCGGTCTATGGTCTATGGTCTATGGTCTATGGACTGCTCTTCTATGGACTGGTCGCGATAGCGACCGCAGAGGCGGCGGAGATTGTCATTTATGGCTTCGAAGACAGCCTGGAAGGCTGGGCTATTCCTGATTGGGCTCAAACGTCCTCCGAGTACGTGGGCAAAGAGATCTCGGTGTCCACGGATAAAGCGGACGAAGGCCATGCCGCGATGAAGATGTGGGTCGCCTTTCCAGGAGATCGGTGGACGAGCGCGTATGTGGAACGCGCATGCGAGGTCACCGACTGGACGCCGTTTGGACAATTGGCGGTGAGCGTCTATGTGCCGGCGGTGGCTCCGGCCGGGTTGAAGGGGCGCATCATCCTCACCGTGGGAGACGACTGGCGATGGACGGAGATGAATCGGGCCATTCCCTTGACGCCGGGGGAGTGGACTGCCATCGCCGTCAATCTCACTCCGGAGAGCATGGATTGGAAGTTTTTTCCCGACGGGCAGTTTCGCCAGCGAGTGGATAAGATCGGGATTCGCATCGAATCGGATCACGGGCCGGCCTACAGCGGGCCGGTGTTTGTGGATCACGTCCGCTTAGCGGAATAACGCATCCACACTCAACACGTAACAGAGGAGGTTCGGATGAAACATTCCCATGTGTCGTGTGCGCTGGCTCTCGCGGGGGCGTGGCTGGCGCTGGTGCCATTCGCCTTCGCGCAGGATGAGGCGCTGGTCATTTTCGATTTTGAGGGCAGCACGCAGGAATGGGCGATTCCCGAATGGGCGTTGTCCTCGCCGGATAATGTGAGCACGAGCCTGGTCGCCTCGCAAGATTTTGTCTCCGGCGGCCGAGGGTCGCTACAGATGATGGTGAACTTCCCGGGTCACAAATGGATGGGGGCGTATCTGGAGCGGATGATGTACGTGACCGATTGGACCCCGTTTGCCGCCATCGCGGTGGATGTGTATCTGCCCTACAGCGCTCCGTCGGGCCTGAAAGGGCGCTTCATTCTCACCGCGGGGGAGCAGTGGACATGGACCGAGATGAACCGCGGCGCGCCGTTGGTGCCGGATCAGTGGACGACGATGACCGCGAACCTCAAGCCGGGCAGTTTGGATTGGAAGTTTTTTCCGGATGAGGCGTTTCGTCATGACATCCGAAAGATCGGCATCCGGATCGAGTCGGACGGCCCCACGTATCCCGTCTATGCCGGGCCGGTGTACGTCGATCGTGTGCGTCTGTTGAAGAGTTCCACGCCGTGAGCCTTCTTCGCACGTCTTGCTGATGCCCATTCGTTACACGGCCGGCGATGCGCTCGCCGGCGGGATGCCGGTGGGGGGCTTAGGCTGCGGCGTCATGCAGATTTTTCCTGACGGTTCCCGCGGCGGCTTCACCGGGCTGAATAATTGGGAGCAGCCCCTCACCACGCTGCACCGGTTTCGCCGCGGCGACGCTGAGGAGTATCGCGACGCCAATCCGCTCGGGATTTATGCGGAGTGGAACGGGCAGCGCGTGGCCAAATTGCTCCAACGCACCCCTCTCGCGAAGTGTCCCGTGGTGCAGGATCTCGTGATGGAAGCCGATTTTCCCGTGGCCGAGTTGACCGTGCTCGACGCCGAGCTGCCGGTTGAGGTGCGGGTGCGGCATTGGTCGCCGTTTGTGCCCCACGACTCCAAGGCCTCCGGCCTGCCGGTGATGATCTCCTCCGTGCACGTGGCGAACCCGACCGCCCATCCGATGACGGTCTCCGTGCTGGCGTGCTGTGTGAATGCGGTGGGGGCGTGGAACGTGGGGCGGGTGAATCGGCTCCGGCGAGCCAATGGCTTGGTGGGGGTGGAGTGCCGTCGGCGACACAGCCACGCCCGCGACGAGCGCGCGGGCACCATGGTGCTGGCGACCGATGCGTCCACCACCGTCCCCGGGGCGGAGGTGACCTTCTTCGCCAGTTGGATGTATGCCACCCATCCGTTTCGCGGCAACCGGGATGATCGCCGTCTGGCCGCGTGGGAGGCGTTTGCCGCCGAGGGGCGGTTGCCCAATCGCCTGGAGGCCCAGGAAGCGATGGGCGAATTGGATGAGCCGATGGGGGCGCTGGCCGTGCGGGTGACACTCGCCGCCTTCGCCTCGCGCGACATTCCATTTTATTCGAGTTGGTTCATGCCGAATCATCTCTACGGCCATCAGTATGCCCGATGGTTCCGCAGTGCGTGGGACGTGGCCGCGTATGTCAGTCCGCGGCGTCGGCGGTTGTATGCGGCGACCCGGGCGTGGCAACAGACCGTGCGCGCGAGCGGCCTGCCGGAGTGGCTGGCCGATGGGCTGATCAATTCGCTTGGCGTCTATACCGCCGCCAGTTGGTGGACGCGCGACGGGCGCTTTGCGCTGTATGAGAACCCGGTGAAATGGCCGCTGATGGATTCGCTGGATGTGCGCTACTACGGCACCCTGCCGCTGGCGATGTGGTTTCCGGAGTTGGAGCAGTCCACCCTGCTGCAATTTGCGGCCCTTCAGCGAGCGGACGGCCGCATTCCCCACGATCTGGGCAAAGCCCAATTGGACTGTCCCAGCGACGGCACCACGGCCGGCGCGCCGTGGAAAGACCTGGCGACGAAATTCACCCTGATGGCCTATCGCGACGTGGCGTGGGGCGGGGGCACGGCGCTGTTGCGCCGGCTCTACCCGCATGTCAAGCGCGCGATGCTGTGGGAGTTTGGCACCGATCGCAACGGCGATGGGCTGCCCGATAACGAAGGCTGTGATTCGACCTACGACCTCTGGCCGTTCTATGGCACCAGCGCGTACACGGCCATTATTTTTCTGGCGGCCCTGCGGGCGGCCGAGCGTCTGGCGACCCTGTACGGCGATCGCGCCTTTGCCCGCGTGTGCCGGGAGTGGGATCGGCGCGGGAGCGCGCGTGTGGAGCAGCAGCTCTGGACCGGCGAGTACTATCGCGCGGCCGCGCGCGCCGACGGGACCACGTACGAGGCGTGCATCGCCGGGCAGCTGAATGGGCAATGGTACGCGCACCTGCTGGGCCTGGGGTCGCTCCTGCTCCCGTCGCACGTGCGCAGCGCCGTGCAGGCGATGCTGCGTCTGAATGGACAAGGGTCGCGCTTCGGCGCGATCAACGCGGTGTTTTCCGATGGGACGGTCGACACGAGTTCCTGGCATTCGGGCAACATCTGGGTGGGTGAAACGTACGCGTTGGCGTCGCTCGCCATTTATGAAGGGTTCATCGAAGAGGGGTTGGAGTTGACACGGAGGATGTGGATGACCTTTGTCGAGCAGGCGAAGAGCCCGTGGTCGCAGCCGGATGTCGTCGCGGCTGAGGATGGCCGGTTGGGAGACGGAGAATGGTATCTGCGCAACGTGGCGATCTGGTCGGTGCCGTGTGCGCTGGCGCGCACCGATGGCCGCGTGCGGCAGATGTTCAAGACGCTGGCCCCGTCCCTCCACCTGCGCCGGATGCGCGAGGTGGTGAGATCCCCGCGTGCGCGCGCCGAAGCGGTCCTCGGGAGTGTGCGCTGATGCGCCGGCGCTGGTGGCTCGCCGCGCTGGCGGTGGCGGGTTCGGTGGGACTTGGCGGGTGCGGCAAGAAGGCCCCCTCCTCGACGCTGACGATGTGGCTGGTCGGGTCCGAAGCGCAGGCCCGCACGATTCAGGAGCTGTCCAAGGCGTTCACCGACCGCACCGGGATGGCGGTGATCTGCGAAGCGGTGGCCTGGGGAGAGGCCCACAGCAAATATCTCACGGCGGTGGCCGGGGACGTGCAACCGGATATCGGCACGATGGGGCTGACCTGGGGTGCTGAGTTTGGGCGGCTCGGGGCGCTGGTCGAGCTGAACCAGGCGTTTGGGAACGAGCTTGAGGCGGTGCGACGGCAGACCTTTCCCGGCCTGTGGCAATCGATCGAGCAGGAGGGTGCGGTCTACGGGATTCCGCTGGATCTGACGCTGCAAGTGCTCTATTACCGCAACGATCTGATTCCGCAGCCGCCCCGGACGTGGGACGACCTGGTCGATCTGCTGCAGCGATTGCACGGAGAGAACCGGCGCATGATTATCGATTGGGGAAGCTTAAGCTGGATCGGGTATGCGCCGTTTCTGTGGCAAGCCGGCGGTGACTTCTATACAGCCGCGCACACCGAGGCGGCGTTGGATCGCGCCGAGGCGGTGCGGGCCGCGGAATTTTTCCGCGACCTGTATCTGAAGTACGACGTGCCCAAAACGTCCATTCCGTTGGAGCAGGGCTTGCGCACCGGCGAGTTTCCCCTGGCCATGTCAGGCAACTGGAAGATCGTGAGTCTAATGGTTGGACTGCCGGAGCTTAAGGGCCAATGGTCCGTGGCACCCTTGCCCAAGGGTCCGGGGGGCGCGCGGACGGCGTTTCTCGGGGGGCGGATTCTCACCCTCTTCAAGAAGTCACCACACCAAGCCCAGGCGTGGCAATTCCTCCGCTATCTGTTTGAACCCAGCGTGCAAGTGAAGCTCTACCAGGCCGCACTGGAAACGCAGGACGCGTATCTGCCGCCCAATCGCGCGACGTGGGCGCAGTTGCCGATGGCCGCGGGCATGAAAGCCGTGTTGGAAGAGCAGGCGGAAGATGCGAAGGGGCCGCCGCCGGTGCCGGGCTGGGACGATGCGACCCAACTCATTGAAACGGGCCTGCAGCGCATCATTCTCCACGATGCGCCGGTGCAGGAGGAACTGCGCGAGGTCGCGCGCGGGATGAATCGCGCCTTACAGCGGGCGCGCGAGGGCGGGGGTCGCTAAAAGAACACGCCGATTTTGCCGAAGAGTTCGTACGCATCCGCGGTGTTGCGTCCCGCGAACACGTCGTTGTAGCCGACTTCCACATTCACGGTGGGGCCGCCCGTGCGAAAAATAGTGGCGAACCCGTCCCCCCACACGTTCACAATCGCGCGGACGCCCCACTTGGCAAAATCTTCCGTCTCTTCGTGAGTGCTCTTGACGCTGAGCACGCTCTCCACAAGGCCGACGAGCATCAGCCGCTTGAGCGGCGTGAACCCCGCTTCCAGCAGGATCGGGAACTCGTTGGCCGGATCGTCAACGCGCGCCGTGAATCCTCCCTCCACGTTCACAAAGGCCACCTTCGCATACCGCGTGTCCATCGGGGCGTTCGCCAGCGTCAAGGGAGCGGTCTCGGTCGCCGTGGTGCGATCGGCCATGGCCAATCGGGGCGCAGACCGGGGTGCGGCTTGCGCCTCCGGGGTGAGCGTGTCATCAAACCAATCGAGCACGGCTTCATGAAACGGCGCGCGCGCATCATCCGGATGCAGGAACCCTGGCTCCTCCTGTGTCACCAGGCGCGCCTGCGTCTGGTGCAACGCGGCGTCCATGAACGCGTCACGCATGGCGGTTGCTCGTGTTGCCACCGGCGCCTGCGACCGAGCCTGGGTACCCACCGATAGGTGGGTGGGCGAAGGACGTGCCGAACCCCGCGGGGATTCGGCATACGGCGCAAAGGTCCACGAGCGGCTGAGGAGCAGCCGCGACTCAAAATCAAACTGGCCATCCCCGATCGGATTTTTGTGGGGATCGTAGGCGCCGGGGATTTTCCAACTGAATTGCACGCTGCTCACCAGCGGCGTGGTGGTCGCGCGGAATTTGGTGCGCACGTAGATATCTCCAATGCCGGTGCGCAGCAGATCGAGGTTGTCATCACGGTAATGGGATGAAATGTAGGGCAGGCTCGCGAGCAGGTTGAACCAATCCGTGACCCCGTACTCGAGCTTCCACTCGTTGCGGATGTCTGCAAAGAGCGCCGTCTTGGGGCGGCGGCCGCTGTGGCCTTCGGAGTTAAACGTCTTTTTCGAGCCGAAATAGCGGTAGAAATATTCCGCATACCAGCGCTCGCGCGGCAGCGTCCACGCACCCGCCCACGCCGGCGGAGCCTGGCCGATCAGCAGCGCGCAGACGACGCTTAGGAGGAAGTAGAAGAGGAACGGTCGTTGCCTGTGTCGCATCGTCGAGGAATAGGTAGTAGCTTATGTAAATATCGAGGGGAAGTCAAGCGAAAACAAGTTGTGAAAGATGATTGACAAACGGCGTGCGGTGTTGAATAATACACGGTAGTCTCTTTCGTTTCAAGCAGTTAAAGAGACGAGAAAAAGTGACGACACGAGAGCCGTTGACCCAACGACGAATGATTCGACGCCGCACCCTTCTGAATGACCACAAGCTGACCGAGCGCGAGCAGAAAAGCCTCGCGTTGCTGGAGCTGATTCGCCAGCGCGGTCCACTGACCCGCACCGGACTCTCCCAGGGGACCGGCTTTAATATCGTCACCGTCTCCAACTATGTCGCGGAATTCATCAAGCAGGGTTTGGTGAGTGAGCGGGGTTTTGACGTGTCCAGCGGCGGCCGCAAGCCGGTGCTGGTGGAGCTCAACGCCAAAGCGGGATTCGTGATCGGCATTGATCTTGCACCCATGGGCGTGGCAGGTGTAGAGATGACGGGTGTGATGACCGACCTGCACGGTTCGGTGGTGCACCGCATCGTCGCGACGCGCGCCATCGAGGCTGAGATGGATATGGACCGCACGCTGACACAGGCGGCGCAGTTGGTGCATCGGCTGATCGAGACCAGCCCCATCGAGGCCGAACACCTTCACGGCATTGGGATCGGGCTGCCTGGCATCATGGATGAGCGGGCGGGCACCGTGCGGCAGGCCATTCGTGGTGCGACGCGATCCAGCTATACGGGGCTGCAAGATCGTTTGGAGCGGGAGGTCAAACTTCCGGTCTTGCTGGGGAATGATGCGAGCCTCGCCGGCTATGGAGAGTATCGCCTGGGGTTGGACCGGCCGGTGGAGAATATGGTGTATTGCTACTCGGATGTGGGCGCGAGTCTCATCATGCATGGCCATGTGTATTGGGGGGCCTCAGGAAGTGCTGGCGAGCTCGGGGTGCATGTGCCCTCCGATGACGACTACTTGACGTGGATTAAAAGCCCCGCCTTCGTCTTGCCCAACGACCGGGAGCTGGGGATTGCCTCTCAGGCGAGAAAGCTCGTTGAGGAGGGGCATCCGACGGCCATTCGCGATCTGGCGCATGGGCAGCCCTCGGCCATTACCTTCGCGCTGGTCCTGCAAGCCGCCCTGAACGGAGATCCCGTGGCGCGGGAATTGATTGAGCACGCGGCGATGCAGCTCGGTATTCGGATTGCGATGATCGTGAATCTCTTCAACCCGGAGGTGGTGATTATCGGGGGTGGGATCGAGAAGGCGGGGGCGTTGTTGCTGGAGCCGGTGTGGCGGGCGGTGAAGCGCTACGCCTACGAGGAGCCGGCGAGCCTGGTCGATGTGCTGCCGGCGAAGCTTGGCGACAATGCTGTGGCGTTAGGAGCCGCGTGTTGGGTGATCCGTGAGGTGTTTATCCAAGCTTGATGAGAAAAGGATTCTCGAACGTGCTGCTGGGGATTGCGGGCGCTGTGGTAGTGGGCGGCGGGGCGTTGGTGGCGGTGGGAGAGATTTCGCGGCTGCGAATGGCGCTGGGCGCGACACAGCAGATGATCGCGCGGCTCACCACCCAGACGGATGAATTGCAGCGCCAGCTCGACGCCGTGCAAGGCGAGCGCACGCAGTTGGAGGCGCGGGTGGCTCAGATGCGTGACGCCTTGGAGACCTCGACGGAGGAGCTGACGCGTCTGCGCAACGCGTCCACCGAGGCGCGCTTGCGCGCCGACGAGCTGGGAAACGAGCAGGACGCGCTTGCACGCCAGGTGGCGCGGCTCACGCGCGAACGCGATGAGGCGGTGGAACAGGTCAAGCAGTTTGAGACGCAGAAGGGGGAGCTGGAACGCTCCGTCGCGCGGTTCCGAGAGCGATGGAAATTTTTGGATCGCGATTATCAGCAGCTTGCCGAGCGGCTCAAGCAGGTGGAGCAGGAACAGGCGGCACAGGCCGCGCCGCGGGGGATGGTCGTCGCCGCGCCGGGACAGTATGGCTTAGTCGCCAGCACGGGTGAGTCGATGACGCCACACTCCGCCGCGTCCTCTTCCGCCCTCGCCCCGCCTATCGGCCGGGTGCCGGAGATGTCGGGGTCTGAGGGAGCGCTCCCATTCTCCGTCTTATCCCCACAGGGCATGGGCGGGGCGATCGAGTTGCCGCCCATCGTCGTCCAGAGAGGCCAAGCTTGGAGTGGGCTGGGGGTTCGCGCGCGCGTCATGGAAGTGAATGCTCAGCACCACTTTGTGGTGCTGGATAAAGGGGCTGAGGACGGCATCCGCGTCGGCACGACCTTCGCGATCGTGCGGGGGGGCAGCCCGGTGGGGACGGCGGTTGCGGTGCGCGTTCGTCCCAGACTCGCCGCCTGCGATGTGATGCCTTCGCGTTCGCCCGAGCCGTTGCAGGTGGGCGATGTGGCGGTTCCTCAAAGCTCCTAACGTGCCCTTGCTGGGTCGAGGCGTCTCCCATGGCCAACTGGTCATCAGCACCAGGCAATTGGCCACCTTGGTGAAAGCCGGCATGCCGCTGCTGCGCTCGCTGCGCACCGTCAGCGATCAGTTAGAGCCTGGCGCCTTGCGGCACATCTTCACCGCCGTCGCCGTCGATGTCGAAGGCGGCGTCAAGCTCTCCGAAGCCCTCTCCCGTTATCCGCGCGCGTTTCCCACGTTTTATGTCAACATGGTGCGCGCCGGCGAATTGGGCGGCTTGCTGGATGAAATTCTCCGTCGGCTGGCCGAGTTGATGGAAAAACAGCAGCGCATTCGCGATCGGGTGCAAAGTGCCTTGATGTATCCTGCCTTCGTGATGGTCGCCTCGATTGCCATCTTGGCGATTTTGATGGCGTTCGTGGTCCCCACCTTTCTGAGCATGTTCACGGAGTTGGGGTCCGCCCTGCCGCTGCCCACGAGGATTCTGGTGACGGCGTGCCAGGCGATTCGACAGGGGTGGTGGGCGGTGGCGTTGGCCGGGGCGGGGCTGTGGATGCTCATCCAAGCCGCCCTGCGCACGCCCCTTGGCAAGCGGCAGATGGACGGGTTGATGCTGAAGCTGCCGGTGGTCGGCTCGCTCATCCACCGGTTGCTCATCGCCCGCTTCGCCCGCACCTTCGGCACGCTGCTCACCAGCGGGGTGCCGATTTTGGGCGCGTTGGAGACGGTGCGTGCCACGGTGAGTAACGCCGTGCTGGATGAGGCGCTGCAAGAAGTGGAGCGCAGTCTGAAAGCGGGGGAGTCGCTGGCTCGGCCGCTGGAACTCTCAGGGGCGTTTCCTCCGCTGGTGTCGCGCATGGTCGCGCTGGGGGAGGAGACCGGGCAGCTGGATCTGATGCTGGCCCAACTGGCCGATAACTATGAAGAGGAAGTGGACATCCAGTTGGGCGGCCTAACGCAATTGCTCGAGCCGCTGCTGATCGTCGGGGTGGGGGGCATCGTCGGCTTTATTGTGATTTCGATGTTCCTGCCGCTGTTATCGTTGACCAAGATTCTTGGATGATCACCGTGCGGAGTTCGGAGTGCGGCGTGCGGAGTGTGATGGTACATTCCGCATTCCGCATTCCGCATTCCGCATTCTCATTGATTGAGGTGGTGATCTCGCTGGCGGTGCTTTCCATCGGCGTGTTTGGGGCGATGCGGGTGTTCCCGGTGGGTTTGCGCGCCTCGCAGCGGTCGGAATTGATCAGTCGGGCCAGCCTGCTGGCGGAGCGGACGATGGAATCGCTGAAGCTTCAGGCGCTTCAGCCCGCCGCGTGGGAGACGCTGGGAGACACGCAGTGGCCGCCGGAGGGCCCGTTTGAGATCCGGGCCATCGTCGATCCGCCTGCGGTTGAGGGCTTGGCCGATCCCTCGCGTCTGAAACGCCTGGTGGTCGCCGTGAGCTGGACCCAAGAGGGAAAAGCCCGTCTGCTGGAGCTGGTGAGTTATGTCCATCGTCCCTCTGCGAGTTAAGCTATGACTCAATGGGGAGTGCGGAGTTCGGAGTGCGGAGTGCTTCCTTTTCCATTCCGCATTCCGCATTCCGCATTCCGCATTTCAAGACGAGCGCTGACGCTCGTCGAGCTGCTCATCGCCATGACCATGCTGGTCATCGTGGTGGGCTCGACGATGCTGCTCTTCCGAGGGATTACTCGGGCCTGGCGCAGCGGCCAATTACGCACCGAGCGCTATCAGCAAGCCCGGCTGCTCTCCGATCTGTTTCTGCGGGAACTGAGTTCCGCGGTGGTGGATCGCCGGTATCCGTTCCTCGGGCACGAACATGCGCTGTGGTTTGTGGGGACGCTGCCAGGCCGCGAAGGGCTGGTGGAGCGCAGCTATGCGCTGAATGCGCAGGCGCAGTTGCTCTGCGGCGATCAGCAACCACCGGATGGCGACGCCGCCACGATCTCCGCGGAAGAGGTGTGTGGGACGGACATCGCCGAGTTTAACGTCTCGTATGCCGCGCAGGCCTTCCCGCTGACCTGGGCCTCCGCCTGGGAGGGCCAAGCCGGCGGGGCGCAGGAGGGGCAGGCGCCCAAGGCGATTCGGATTCTGGTGACGATTGGGACGGCGCATGGCGAGTCATTCGAAACCCTCATCCATGTGCCCACGAGTTAGCTCCAATAAAGGTATTGCGCTGCTCATCGTGGTCAGCGTGCTGACGGTGATTGCGGTGATCGGTGTGTCGTTTGTGTTTTCGATGTTCTTGGAAACGCAGGCCTCGGCGCAATTTTCCTCCACCGTCCAGGCGCGCTACCTGGCTGAGGCGGGCATGCATCACGCCTGGGCGCTGCTCGAGGAGGATCGGCTCGGTTCGCGGGTGGATGACCTCACCGAAGGCTGGACCGCGCAGATGCAGGGCAGCGAATCCGACGTGGACGGCGCGGGCGGCCCGGAATCGCGCTGGTGGATGGTGGCGGATTCCGCCCACCACTCCGCCGGGCGCTATGGGGTGCTCATCAGCGATGAAGCGGGCAAGCTCAACCTGAACACCGCGCTGGCCGTTCCGCCCACCGGCGTGGATGCGCTGAATCTGACCACGCTGCTCCAGCGGGCCGGCGTGGCGAATGCCGCGGACGTGGCGAAGGCGATTGAAGCCTATCGGTACGGGCCGGATAGCCAGCCGGGGGCAGCCGGCGTGGACGATGATCGCGACGGCACGGTGGATGAGCCGGATGAGTATCAGCCGCTGGCACTGCGCGGCGATGACCGGCGATTCGAGCGGCTGGAAGAGCTGCTGGGTGTGGGCGGGTTGCGCGAGCCGGATCTGGCGAAGCTGCGGCCCTATGCGACGACGTATAGCTGGGATCCGAACATCAGCGTGACCGGCCAGCTCCGGCTGAATGTGAATACGGCCACCGCCGAGGTGCTGCTGGGCGCCCTGCTGCAGACCGGGGTGAATGATCCGTGGCAGATGGCGGCGAACATGGCCGACTATGCGGATAGCGACCTGGCCATGTCCCGCGTCAACAAAATCGCCGCCTCGTATGACGTGCCGGCTCCCAGCGTGTTGAGTCAGGCCGGCCATCCGCCGGATGGCTGGACGTGGCAGCCCGGCTCGCCGAACCACTACACCAGCGATCAAGCAGGGGCTTCGCTGGTGTGGACGGTGACGGACATTCCCTCAGGCACCTTTCTCGTGCGCGTCCGCGGCCAGAAAGGCAAGAACGTGGGCGATGTGACGATCAACGGCCAGACGAAGCGGTCGCTCAACTCGGGAGACGCCTTCGGCGAGATGGCTCTGGGCGGCTCCCTGATGATCGAGGTGGCTCGTCGCGAGCCCGTCGGGACCATCTGCGCCTTCGCGGGGGTCGAGCTGGTGGCGAAGGGAGGCGTGCAGGGAGTGACGCCGGTGTCGGTGCGAGGCATCGAGGCCATTCGCATTAACGAGGTGATGGTCGCCCCGCGGATTGAGCTGACCGTGAGCCAAGTGCTGCCGGATGATTTCGATAAACCGACAGGCTCAGCATGGACGTGTCCGGATCCGGCAGACCCCACCCTCTGCTCCAACACCGGCAGCGGGTCGGCGAGTTGGACGTGGCGCAACAGCAATGTGCCGGCCGGCCACTATTACGTGGATGTGTATGGCAAAGGAGCCGGCACGCGAGTGGGGCCGGTGGCGTTTGCAGGGGGCATGAATCCATCACTGCTCCATGGCGAGCGTCACAGCTCCACCCTGACGGTGAGCGATGATCACCGGGTGACGATCACCATCAATAAAGACCAAGACAGCCCAGCCTGCTATCTCCAGAACATCGTGCTGTCGCTGGAGCCGGATGCCGAGTATGTGGAGCTGATCAACCTCAGCGATGCGGACATCGATGTGAGCGGCTGGAGTCTGGGAGGGCCGGCGACCAACGAGGTGACGGCGATCTTTCCCACCGGCTCCATCATCGCGGCGCATCAGGTGTTAGCCGGAGCGGTCGATGTGGATGACAGGCTGCCGGCCGCTCACAACCAGATCAGTGCGCGCAGCGCGTGGGCCATTCCTACGACTGTGGCGGTGGCGCAGTTGCAGTTTCAAGGCGGCGCGCCGCCGGAACGGGATTGGCTGCTGGCCGCCCCGCCGGCAGGCCGCGGGGAACTGATCTTGAAAACAGCAAACGGGGATGTGGCGGATGAGGTGCAATACACGCGCTCACTCCCCACCCCAGCACCTTTTCAAAGCCTGGAAAAAGGCGATCCGACGGTGATTGTGGATACCGATCAGGATGGTATCGATGACGGATGGTTTGCTTCGAATCTCAGATACACCCCAGGCGCGGAGAATTATAATGAAGGCACGATCGAAGTCAAAGACGCGGAACATGTCATCACCCATCATCCGTCACCCGCCCCACCTCTTGTTGCCGAGGTGTCGGTGTTGAATCGTTCCCTGCGGTCGGTGGGGGAGTTGGCGGGTTTGCCCGGCGGGACCGCGTGGCACGCGGTGTCGAGCGAAGAGCTGGCGAACATCGTGGATCGGCTCACGGTGCAAGGGCTGCGGTTGGAAGCGGCCGCCGCCACGCAGGTAAACGGGGGGGCCTGGGATCAGACGGCGAATGGGTACAGCACCAGCCACGGTCACTCCGGCACCTGGCGTTGGACGAGCGTGCCGGATGGGACGTATCTGCTGACCATCTATGCCGAACCGGGTGAGCAGGTGTCGGTGCGCTGGCCTGGCGGCGACTGGAGTACGCCGCCCTCCGCCGACGCGCAGGGCAGGATTCCAGTGGGACAGGTGGTGGTGTCCGGCACGACGGTGACGGTGGAATTACGGTGCGAGTCAGCCGGCTGTCATCTGAATGCGCTGGCGCTGGATCCGCAGATGGTGCTGATCGGCTTGGTGAATGTGAATACCGCTTCCACGGCGGTGCTGCTCAGCCTGCCCGGCGTGACCGAGGCCGTGGCAGGGCGGCTTGTCAGCGCTCGGCCGTACGGCGAGCAGGGCGGTGCCACGCGCGGCATCGGCGATTTGCTGCTGGGCGTAGCACTCGGTGTGGACGAGTCGGACAAGCTGGCGCGTTTTCGCCAACTGGCGCATCTGGTCACGGTGCGCTCGTCGATGTTTCAGATTATCAGTGTTGGCGAGGCGCTGGAGCATGGGCATCCCACCGCCTCTCAGCGCATCACCGCCGTGATTCAGCGATAAATGTATGAAGGTCATTCAGTCCATAGTCGATGGTCCATAGTCCATAGAAGTGCTTGCTATCGACTATTGACTATGGTCTATGGACTGCTCTGTTATGGGTTGTTTTTCTATGGTCTATGGTCTATGGACTATGGACTATCTGTCGTGTCGGCAGCGGTGAGTGAAGGCTCGGGCAAGCGCCTGGAAACGGGCGAGGCTAATCAAGGCGGACCCGGGGCATCCTCCTCGGCGTCGGGACGGCGCCAGCAGATCAGCATTGGCTCGCCATTTTCCGGCGGGCGGTTGGCCAGCTCGCGCTTTCGCCTCAACGTCGGCTTCTTCGCCACCTCCCTCACGGAGCCGGAGGCGCTGCCGAGAGAAGAGTTGGATCTGACGGTGCTGGAGGCAAAGACTTCTCCGGGCGGTGTGCTCATAGCACCCGCCACCTGGCAGAAGGTCGTCGCTCCGTACTTTCGCTGGGAGCCTCCCCCCTCCGATGTGGGGGTGGCGGGCTATTCGTATGCGCTCGATGTCGAGCCGGATGGGACACTGGATACGCAAGGGACCAGTTGGGACGTGGCCCTGGATCCGATCAGAAAGCTGACGGACGGCCAGCACACCTTTGCGGTGAGGGCCATCGGCACCTCCGGGCTTGTGGGCAAGGCGATCCGCGTGGCGATCTGGGTGGATGCGACCACACCGACCATTGGCAACCACGGTCCGACTAGCGAGGGCTGGGCGAAGACGCTCTCGCCCACGCTCAGCGCCACGTTCTCAGATGCGGCCAGCGGCATTGACCCGCGGACGCTGCGTGTGTCGGTCAACGGGGCACCCTTATCCTCCTCTGCGGTGACCTTCCTGGCCTCCACCGGTGTGATGACGGCCATTGCCTCCGGCATGCACCAGGGAGACAACACCGTGAAGGTGGAGGCGGCCGATGTCGCGGGCAACAGCGCTACGCCGCTGGTGTGGAGTCTCAAGATTGATACGACGCCGCCAAGCGGCTCGGTGATGATCAATGCCGATGCGCAGGGGCGGGGAGCCTCGATGACGACGAGCGTGTATGTGACGCTCACGTTCTCCGCGGCGGATGCGCTCTCCGGTGTCGGCTCGATGTGGCTGAGCAACAACGGCATCAACTATGCGCGCGAGGCGTTTGCGCCGGTGAAGGAGCTGTGGCGGCTGCTGCCGGTGTCCGGCGTGCGCACCGTGTCGGTGAAGTTCGAGGACGGGGCCGGGAACCTTTCTGAGCCGGCCGCAGCGGATGACATTCAGCTCGTCCTGCTGGCTCCCGAGACGATGATCCTGGGCGGGCCGGCGGGCATCACCCAGGATCCTTCGGGAGAGTTTACGTTCGACTGTTCCACCGGCGGCTGCGTGTATGCCACCCAATACGATAACGAGGGCTGGTCCGGCTGGTCGGACATGACGACGGCTCGTCCCACGGCTCCGCTGCCAATTGGCAATCATTATTTCCGCGTGAAAGCGGCCAGAGACACCAACGGGCAGGCGGGCATTCAATTGGAGGAAGAAGATCCCACGCCGGCAGAGCGCGCCTGGATTATCGGGGTCGAGGCGCCGACGCCGATCGGACCGGGCGGCCCTCCGGTGAAGTTGTGGCGGATTGAATAACGATGGCTACTAGTGTCGGAATTGAAATCGGAGCCACGAGCGTGCGAGCCGTGCGCCTGCAACACGAGGGCGCTCGCGTGCAGTTGCAGGCCAGCGTTGAGGCTCCGGTGCGTGGGCAGGCCGACGGCGATCTGAGTGCCGCCCTCGCCCACGTGCGCAACGCGCTGGCCATTCGCCAGCCGGTCATCCTGGGCGTGCCCACGTCCTCCGCCATCGTGACCACCGTGGCGCCGCTGATCGTGCAGCGCGCGCGGGCCTGGCTGGCCGTGCAGTTTGAGCTGCAACAGCAGCTGCCCTACGATGTGCAGCAGGCGGCATGGGATGATCAGGCGTGGGGCGATTCGCGTACCGTCGTCCTGGCGATGAAGCAGTCGGTGCTCTCATCGTATGTGGCGGCCTGCACGCGGGCGGGCCTGTCGGTTGAGGCGGTCAGTATCGGCGCTGTGGCCGCCCTCAATGCCTGGGCGCGCAGCGAAGGCGATCGGAGGAACCGGCAGGGTTCCGGCCGAGCCGGGGGCACGTTTGCCCAGGTGACGGTGCTGTTGCACGCGGAAGCACAGATACTGGAGTGGATCGTCGTCGGGCCGCAGGGCGTGCAGATCATTCCCCTCGCGCTGCCGGAATTGCCGCAGCCCACAGGCCCGGCTCTGGTCGAGTGGTTGAAGGGGTCGTGGGAGTCTGTGCGCGAGCTGCTGGGGCAAGGGCCCCCGCCGACGCGGGTGTGGGTGCTGGGCGAATCGGCTGCGCACCCGAGCCTTGGGGACGCCCTCACGCAGGCGTGCGGGTGCGCCGTCGAAGTGGTCGATCCGACGCACGTGGTCGACCTGGCATCGAACCGTCCCGCCTCGCCTGAGCGATTACTGAACGCCTGCGGGTTGGCGCTGCAAGGGCTGGGCCAGGCCGCCCTCGCCGTCAATCTGCTCACGCAGACGCGGTACCGTCGCCGCCTGCGGCGTGTGCGTCGCGCGGCCCATCTGGTCGGCACGGTGTGCGTGGCGGTGATCCTCAGCTGCTGTGCGAGCGCGATGTGGGCGCTGTGGCACTCGCGTCAGGCCACGCTGCAGGCGGTGCTGGCGCAAGAACAGCTGTACACGCGCCTGCGCCCTGAAGCGCAAGCCCTCCTGAAACAACAGCGGCATCTCGAAGAGCGGCTGCAGCACCTCACGCAGCTGATTGAGACGCACGCAGTACTCGTGGCTGCCTTTCGGCAGATTGCGGATGCCCTGCCGGATGAGATCTGGTTGACGAAGCTGGAGCTCTCCCGCATCGGACGACTGGAGGCGATGGTGGAAGGCTATGCGAAATCGTTTCAGGGGATGAATCGGTTGATGGAGCAGTTGAAAGCGACGGGGTCGTGGGCCAGCGTGAAGCCGATCGCCACGGCCGTGACAACCGATGCGACGACGAATCAGCAACTGATCGCGTTTACCGTGCAGGCTCAACAATGAACAGTCCAAGGATGTGATGATGGAGAGCCGTGGCCGTGTGGTGAGTCCGCTCGCGCTCGCGGCCCTGGCGCTGGTGGGGGCGGCGACGGCGGCCGGGCTGCTCTGGCGCTTGACGGTGCGAGGCGTGGAGCAGGAGATCGCACAGCATCAGCGTGGGCTGAGCAGCTTGCACCTTAGCGGACGCGTGCCGCCGAATCGGGAGGTGATGGCGTATCTCACCCGCCGCATGGACGCGCTCTCGGCGCAGTATCAACAGGCGGTGTCGCTGGTCGCACCCTCGCTCCCGCAGCGTCCCGGGGACGACGATCCGCAACTGGCCTTTCAAGAGCGGGTGCATGAGGTGCAGCGCACGTTGGAGCGGCTCACCACCGCGCGGGGGATGTCGATTCCATTGCAACTCGGCCTGCCCAAGGAACTGCCGCCGGCGGAGACGGTGCCGCGGTTTCTCCTGCAATTGACACTGATTGAGGAGCTGGCGGAAGTGATCATGACCGTTGACGGGGTGTCGCAGCTGGTGTCGTTCAAAGCGGAGGATCCGCGCGCAGTCAGCGCCGGTGAGGAGGCCGCGTTTGTGACGGCACTGCCGGTGCACGTGCATCTGAGCTGTGCGCTCGGCGCGCTGACCACGCTCCTGCATCTGCTGGATCAGGCGCAGCCGGTGATGGCGCTGCAGCGGATGCAGGTGGCGTCCTCTGGCGCACTCTCCGGGACCGGCGGACCCTCATCGCTGGATGTGGAGTTGGTCGTTGCGCGGTATGTGGTGAAGGAATGAGTCGCGCTCCTCATGGTGCCGGCTCGGTCGGCGGCGCGCCGTGGGACGCCATCGTGATGGCGGGAGGGTTGGCGGTGGTCGCGGCGGCGGCCTGGCATTGGCAGGCCAGTGTGCAGCATCGCCAACGGGTGCCGGCACTCACCGAATCCTGGGAGCGCGCGCAAGAGCAATTTCCTCTGCCCACGACGTTACTCTCGGCGATGGATTCCTCCGGGACAGGCCGGCCTCGCGAATCGCTGGCCGCGGTGGTGAAGGCCAACCCGTTTTCGCCGCAACGTCGCACGGTGCTTCCCGCAGCACCCCCGGGGGGAGCCGGGGGTTCGGGCGGCTCGCCATCCGCTCCGGCGGCTGCCCTCGTGTACAAGGGGCGGGTCTCCTTGGGGACCATCCAGCGGGCGATTGTGGAAGATGGCACGGCCAAAAAAACGTATTTTCTCCAAGTGGGACAAGAGGTTGCGGGATATAAGGTGCTTGACATCTCGGAAAGCGAGGTGGTATTATCAGACTCAAAGTCGCAGGACAAACTGGTCCTGCGTCTCACACCCAGGCCATGAACGAGCGTCAGTTGTTGCGTCGAAGATACACGGCGCTGTGGCTCGCCGTTGCGGTGTGGCTCTCCGGCGCTCCCTCGGGTATTGGCTTCTGCGCCGCCGCCGCAGCGTCCCGCTCCTCCTCGATACGCCACTCCACAGACAAGGTGCGGCTGATGGCGAAAGCGCTGCACGAGACCAAGCGCGAGGACCTGGCCCTGCGCGAGCAGGCGATGCGCATCGCGGTGGAGGTTGCGCGGGACAAAGCCGCGCAGCAGACCAGACAAGAGACCAAGGCGCAGCGCCAATTCGCGGCCGCGCGAGCACGCCACATCAAAGAGCTCTATAAACAGGGCGTCGCCCTGTGGCGCCGCGGCCGCGCGCAAGAGGCGGCCGACCTGTTTCAGCAGATGGCGGTGATGGATCCGCGCCATCCGTTGGTGCGCGAGGCGCAGCGCCTGGTCGCGTCGGCTGAGCCGCGCGAGCCATCGCATCGCGCCGCTCGCCTGCCACCATCGACCACCCCGTCGGTTTCCGCGGCGGCGAATGTGCCCGCCCTGGAGGATCTGCTGACCGCCAAGCGGATGGAGCAGGATGTGACGGTGAAGTACGCCGCGCAAGCACTTGGGCAGCATCGGTACGACCAGGCGCGGCAGCTGCTTGAGCGGTTGTTGGCGCAGGATCCGCAGCATCGTCAGGCCGCACAACTGCTGCACCAGGTGGAGTTGGCCGCGCTCAAGGATGAGCAGCAGACCCTCACCCATCAACTGGCCGTGGATGAGCAGCGCATGCTCAATGAGATCGCCAAGGCCGAGCGGCTCACGCCTCCTCAGGTGTCGTCGCTGCGGCCCATGGTGCAGCCGCTCCAGGCCGGCGATGAATCGTCCGACGGGATACTCTCCAATCTGACGGCGCCGATCAGCTTCGATTTTCAGGACGTGGCGTTGAGCGATGTGCTCGATTTTTTCGCCGATACGGCCAGTCTCAGCATCGTGCCCTCGCCTCGCTTGGATCTGAAAAGCCAGCGGGTGTCCTTGCGGGCCGACCGCTTGCCGTTGGGGATGGCGCTGAAGTATGTGATGCAGGCGCAGGGGTTGGCGTATCGGGTGGAGAACGGGGTCGTGCTCATTGCCACGCCGGAAGAGTTTGCGAATGAACCGATGGACACGCGGGTGTTTTATCTGCGCAGCGGCTTGGGGCCGTTTGCGCTGCAGACCTCGGCGCTGACCGCCGATCCTGCCTTGCAAATGCAGTCCTTGAAGGCGGTGGTCGAGCAGTCGATCACGCAGCCCCAAGGCAGCCGGTTCGTCATTGATGAGCGCAGCGGTTCGATCATCGTGACCAACACCTCCGAGAATCTGGCGCGCATCGAACGGCTTCTCTCGCAGCTCGATACCACGCCCGTGCAGGTGCTGATCGAAACGCGCTTTATGGAAATCAATGTCACCGATCTGAGTCAGTTGGGGTTGGAGGCGGTGCTTACCGGGCCGGTCGATCTGACGAAGAAAAGCGCGGCGGATCACACGCAGGGGCCGGGGCAGCAACTGGCCAGCGGAGGCGGCATAAAGTTTCCCGCGCTTGCGCGCGAAAGCGAAGCGCTCAACGTCACCTTGCAAGGCGTGCTGACCGGCACGCAGTTTGAGGCCGTGCTCCATGCGCTGAAAGAAACCCAGCACAGCAAAACGCTCTCCGCCCCGCGGGTGACGACGCTGAACAACCAGCGCGCCTCGATCAAGGTGGTGGAGGAGTTTCGCTATCCCACGCGCTATGAGGTGTCGCTCGTGCAGTTTGACATTAATGGCGATGGTGATTTTGAGGACGCCGGAGAAACGCAGTTTGTGAACGTGCCGCAGGACATTCAGAAGCGGGATGTGGGCATCCTGCTCAACGTCACCCCCAGCGTTGGGAAGGATGCCAACACCATCACATTGATTTTGGCCCCGGAAGTCAGCCAGTTCAGCAAATTCCGTGATTTGGGGGGCGATGTGTCGGTGCCGGAGTTTACGTCCAGCCAATTGACGACTAGCATCGTGATCGAAGACGGCCAGACAGTGGTGCTGGGCGGATTGATGAAGGATGAACTCTCCGAGCAGCGCGATCAGGTGCCGGGGCTGGGGAGCCTGCCGCTGGTGGGTGGGCTGTTCCGGCAGCGGCAGCAGTCGCAGACGCGTAAAAACTTGCTCATCTTCGTGACGGCGCGGATTCTCGCCCCTCGCGGCCCAACAATCTAACCACATGCTCAGACCCATGTGTTTAGTCCATAGTCGACAGTCCATAGTCCATAGAAAAGTTTTTGTCTATGGACTATTGACTATGGTCTATGGACTGCCTTTGTTGGTGGAGGCAGGAGTCGCCGGCGAGCCGTTCACGGTGCTTCCCACCGCCGTCATGGCTACCGAGCATGCCGTAGTGGCCCCGCCGGTGGCGGGGTCGGCATTGCAGCAGCCGGTCAGCGCGACGTTCCGCGACGTCGATTTTGAGGCCGCCATTCACTTCTTGGCTGAAAGCGGCGGCGTCACCATTGTGCTCTCGTCGAAAGCGAAAGAGTTGGCCAAACCGGTCACCCTGCATTTGGTCAACATTCCCTTGCAGCACGCGCTCGACTATCTGGTGAGGGGGCAGGGGCTGGTTTACCGGTTTGATCGCGACGCCATTCTGATTGCAACCCTGCAGGAGATGGAAGCGGAACCCTTGCAGACGAACGTGTTTTTTCTCGCGCAAGGGCCGGGCTTGTTTGCCGATTTTGAGCCGCTGGCCGAAACGCGCGAGAGCGTGGCGTTGCAGCCCTCCGGCATTCGCCGCCTCACCACGGTGCGAGATATCCTCAGCCAAGTGGTGCCGCAGATCACTGGGAGCTCACTCATGTTGGATGAGCGCACCGGGGCGTTGATCGTCACCCAGGTGCCCTACTACATGCAGCAGGTTGAGCAGTTGCTGAAGGAGCTGGATGTTCGGCCGGTGGAGGTGCGCATCGAGGCGCGCTTTATCGAGCTGACCGTCACCGACACCGATGAGTGGGGTCTGGATGCGCAGCTCACCGGCAATGCGGCCCTCACCAAGCAAGGGCAGGCGGATAGGACGCAGAGCCCCGGGCTGCAACTCTCCGCCCTGGGAACGGCGCTGAAGCGCGGGACGGGCATCGATTTTACCAATTTCGGCAATCAGACCGCCGGCAACGGCCTGAATTTGACGCTGCAGGGCATTTTAAGCGGCACGCAGTACTCTGCGGTGCTGCATGCGCTGGAGCAGTCGAAAAAAACGAAGACGCTCTCCGCCCCGCAGGTGACAACCCTGAATAACCAAACGGCGACGATTAAAATTGTGACGGAGTTCGTGTACGCCTCGCGCTATGAAGCCTCCGTGAAGCGGCAGGACTTGAACGGCGACGGCGATTTCAGCGATGTCGTCAACGGCGTGCGCGAGACGCGGTTTGTGAATGTCCCGCAAGATTTTGTGACGAAGGACCTCGGCATCTTGCTCTATGTGACGCCCAGCGTAGGCCACGATCGCAAGACCATCACGTTAGCCTTAAAGCCCGAGGTGAGCGAGAAAAAAACGGATGACACCTTCAGCGGGGAAGTGACGCTGCCGCGGTTTACCACGAGGAATCTGGAAACCACGATCGTGGTCGAGGATGGAGAAACGGTCGTCCTCGGCGGGTTGATGAAAGACACCACGACTAAAATCGTGACGAAGGTGCCGTTCCTGGGCAGTCTGCCGCTGCTGGGCCCGTTGTTTCAGAAGCGCTCCAACTCGGTCGAACAGTCTAATCTGCTGATTTTTGTGACGGCCCATATCGTGACCCCACCCATCACTCGTCCGTAGGTCGTCTGCGTCATCACGGAAGGCATAACCACCCATGAAAAAATCGAGTATTGCTGACGTGGCAAAAATGGCCGCCGTGTCAACCACGACGGTGTCGCGCGTCCTGAATGCGGTGCCGACGGTCAATGAAACCAGCCGCCGCCGAGTGCTTGAGGCGATGCGCACGCTGCACTACCGCCCCAACCCGAGCGCCCAGCGTTTGGCCTCGGGCCGGAATAACACGGTGGGGCTGATCATCCCGCGCTTTAGCGACATGTTCCACTCGTTTTATGTGTCCGAGCTGATTAAAGGGGTGGGCACTGGCACCTTCCGTTCAAAGCTCGATTTGCTGCTCCATGTGACGCAGGAGGAGGTGCCGTTGAACATCATGCCTGTGGAGGGGCTCCTGTTTGCCGACATTGATGGCAATGAAGATCAACTGGATGAGGTCCTAAACCAACGGCTGCCCTGCGTGGTGATGAATCACTACATCGAAGAGCTGCCGGTGAGCTGTGTCGCCATCAATAACCGCGCCGCGGCTGAAGAGGCGGTGCGCTATCTCATTCGGCTGGGCCATCGTGAGATCGCCACCATCACCGGCCATCTCAGAACCCCCGTAGGCATTGAGCGGTTGGATGGGTATCTGCGCGCGATGAAGGCCAAGCATCTCGATGTGAAACCCCACTTCATCGAGCACGGAGACTACAGCGGCCCCTCGGCGAAAGAGCCGGCGAAGCGGTTGCTGACCCACAAAGACCGGCCCACCGCCATCTTTGCGGCCAGCGATGAAATGGCGGTGGCCACGATCGAGGTCGCCATCGGACTCGGCTTGCGGGTGCCGGAAGATGTGTCGGTGATGGGGTTCGACGACAGCCCGATTGCCGCCTTTTCCAAAGTGCCGTTGACGACGGTGTGGCAGCCACTGAGCAAAGTGGGGGAGCTCTCGGTTGAGATTTTGTATGCGTTGTTGAACGGCACGGCTCGCCGTCCGGTGAAGAAATTACTTGGCACGCGATTGGTTGAACGGCAGTCGTGTCGGCAGACGTGGCTGGAACACTGAGTGGCGAGTGATGAGTGAAGGAGAGATGATGGAAACCACAGGGCCGATTCGGGTGGGCATCCTGGGCGCGGGAGGATTGGGGCGGGCCGCGTGCCGCATCATCAGCATGAAGCGGGAGCTGCGCCTGACGGCGATCTGCGACAGCCACGGCCTCGTGGTGTCGCCTGAGGGGTTGCGCGGCGACTGGCTGGCGTCGACCACCGCCGAGGATGTGGTCACCCGCTATCAGACGCGCGGCGCATCCGCCGAGTCTGGCCGCTCTTCAGAAGGCGGGGTCGCGACGGAAGCGGTCATCGCGCGGTACTGCGAGGATCCGCTCGGGGCGATGCGAGAGCATCTCGAGCACATCGACGCCTTCCTGGTGACGCTGCCGAATTTTCCGAACGAATTTATTCCCGGGGTGGTGGAGCGATTTGCGCGCGCGGCTTCGCGTCTGGTGTTTGTGGATGTGCTCAAGCGCACCCGCGCCGTGGAGCAGTTGTTGGCCCTGGATGAGGTTGTGAAAGCCTCGGAGAGCGTGGTCCTCACCGGCTGCGGAGCCACGCCGGGCTTGCTGACGGCGGCGGCGGTGCTCGCGGCCCAATCGTTCATCGAAATCGAGCGCGTCGATATCTGGTGGGGCGTGGGCATCGCCAACTGGGATGCGTACCGAGCGACCATTCGCGAGGACATCGCGCATCTGCCGGGCTTCTCTGTCGAACGCGCGACGGCGATGACCGATGCCGACGTCGAAGTCTTCCTGGCGAAGACCGACGGCGTGCTGGAGCTGCACCAGATGGAGCATGCGGATGACATCTTGCTGCAGCGCGTAGGCGTGGTGCAGTCGCCCGAGCAGGTGGAGGTAGGCGGGGTGATGGATACGCGCCATGCCAAGAAGCCGGTATCGACGACGATGACGCTGACCGGCATCACCTATGAAGGCAAGCGTTCCAGCCATCGTTTTATCCTCGGTGATGAGACGACAATGGCCGCGAATGTGATCGGCCCGGCCCTGGGCTATCTCAAGCGGGCGCTGTGGCTGCAAGCGCGCGGCCTCTACGGCGTCTTCGGCTCGACCGAGTTCATGCCGATGGTCGTCCGTTAAGCGTTAGGGTATTCCGGGGACACATCCTTAATTATGGAGTTAAGTATGTGTCCCCAGAATTCTAAATTGCTCAAGAAGTGAGCGTGAATCACGGATGAAAGAGCCGTATAAGATTGGCTTAGATCAAGACCAGAGACGGGTGCTTATGGCCGGAATCCTCTTCGCTATCGCGGTACTCATCAACCCTATGTGGGTTGCGATTTTTTCTAATTGGGAACCGCTGTACGCTTTACGGCGGTATTCTTTCAATATCTCTTTAGCTTTCAGCAGTCTGAGCGGGGCCGCATGGTACATCCATCGGCTGGATCCTCAGCTCAAAGGATGGTTGCTCTTCGCAATCCTCACCACATGTGCAGCAGTCGGGTCGTTAGTCGTCTACCTACAGTGGATGGCTATGAGATGATTGTGATCGGCGAGGACTTTGTGACGACAGTGAAATCCGTTTTCGACTATTTCGTACTCTACACCTACCGGCGAATTCACTAATGAGCATGCATTCCGGGGAAATTCTAGGGACACATCCTTAATTCATCTTGACCCTCCTCTGGGGCCGGCCTAAAATCCCTGCATGGCTCGAACGGCTCGCGTGGTTGTCGAAAACTTCCCCCATCATATCGTCCAGCGGGGCAACCGCAATCAGGTAGTCTTCTTCGAGGAGGCGGATAAGGCGGCGTATCTCCGGCTCCTTGGCCGATTTGTTCGGCAGCACCACGTGGACATCTGGGCCTATTGCCTGATGGATACGCACGTCCATCTCATTGTCGTGCCGCGGCAGCCGACCGGCCTGGCTCGGGCGCTGGCTGAAACGCATAAACGCTACACCCGCATGATTAACTTTCGCTATGGTTGGCGAGGCTATCTCTGGCAGGGCCGCTTCTCCAGTTATCTTATGGATGAGCGCTATCTCTACGCGGCGATGCGCTACGTCGAGCGCAATCCTGTCGCGGCCGGCATGGTTCAGCAGGCTGAGGACTATCGCTGGTCGAGTGCGAAGGCGCATGTCTTCAAGCAGCAGGATCCGCTGCTGTCGCCAAGCTTCTTAGAGGAGCAGATTCCGGATTGGTCGGCCTATCTCAGGATCGATGAGCCTACTCCGGCACCGATTGAGCGGCACCTCAGCACGGGACGGCCTCTGGGTGGTCGGGCCTTCATTCGAGCACTTGAACAGCGTATCGGTCGCGCGCTGGGAAAGAAGAAGTCCGGCCCGAAGCCAAAGTCGAAGCGAATTAAGTATGTGTCCCCAGAATTGGCCATTCACCCAGGCGCTTGAACGGGAACTCCAGCAGCTTGACGAGCAGGGCTTGCTCAGAACCCTCACCACCGTGGACGTGGTGGATGGGCCCATCATGCGCATCAAGGGCAAGGAGCTGGTGTCGTGGTGCACGAACGATTATCTCGGCCTGTCCCAGCATCCGCGGCTCATCCGCGCGGCGGCCGAAGCGGCGAAGCGGTGGGGCGTGGGCGCGCGGGCCTCGCGGCTGCTCGCCGGAACGACCGCGCTGCATGAACGCCTGGAAGCCGCCCTCGCGAACTTTTTCCGCGCCGAAGCCGCCCTCGTCTATGCCAGCGGCTATCTCGCCAACCTCGGCACGCTGACCGCGCTGCTCGGGCCCGACGATGCGGTCGTCATCGATCGCTTAGCGCACGCGAGCCTGGTGGATGCGTGCCGGCTCAGCCGCGCGCGCCTGCGCGTGTTCCATCACAACGATCCGGAGCATCTGCGCGCGGTGCTCTCTCGCCTCTCAACGGCTCGGCGGCGCCTGGTCGTCACCGAAGGGCTCTTTAGCATGGAAGGCGACACCGCGCCGCTTCAGGCGTTGCGCGATGTGGCCCGCCGGCATGGCGCGCTGGTCTATGTGGATGATGCGCACGGGGTGTTCGCTTCCGGGGCTACGGGGCGGGGCACGCCCGAGGTGCAGGGAGTGGCGCACGAGGACTTCCTCTATATAGGGACCCTGGGCAAAGCCCTCGGCTGCCAAGGCGGTTTTGTGGTCGGCCCGCGCGTTTTGATCGCGCTGCTGCACAATCGCGCGCGCCCGTTCATCTATTCCACGGCGATGGCCCCGCCGGTGGCGGGGGCGGCATTGGCGGCCCTGCATCTGGTGCAGGAGCATCCCGCGCCTCGCGCGCGTCTGGCTCGTCTGGTCGCGCGCCTCCATGCCGGGCGGCCTGGGATCGCTTCGCGCAGCTACATTGTTCCCATCATCCTTGGCAGCGCCTCGCGAGCCATGAAGGTGTCGCAGCAGTTATGGCGGCGCGGCCATTTTGCGCCGGCGATTCGTCCGCCGACGGTGCCTGCGGGTACGGCGCGGCTTCGCCTGAGCCTCAGCGCCGCCCATACGCCGCAGCAGATCGATGACGTGTGCGAGGCACTCTCTGAGGCATGAAAGCGCCTGTTCGCGGACTGTTCATCACCGGCACCGACACCGGGGTGGGGAAAACGGCGGTGACCGCAGCCCTGGCCGTCTGGTATCGGGCGCAGGGGATGGATGTCGGCGTGATGAAGCCGATCGCGACCGGTGGTGTCCCCTCCTTGGATGCGCGGCTGTTGGCGCAGGCATCCGGCGTGCGCGATCCGATGGCGCTGATCAACCCGGTCTGCTATCGCGAGCCGCTCGCGCCGTATGCGGCCGCGCTGCGCAGCGGCCGGCCGGTGAACTGGTCAGCGATTCGCACGGCGTTTCGCGCGTTATCGACGCGCCATGCGTTCATGCTGGTGGAAGGGATCGGCGGACTGCTCGTGCCGCTCTCGCGCCGGCGCACCGTCGTGGAGTTGATTCATCTGCTGAAGCTGCCGTGCCTGGTGGTCGCCCGTCTGCGGCTGGGCACGCTCAATCACACGCTGCTGACCGTCCGCTACGCCCAGCAGCAGGGTCTGCGCGTCCTGGGGGTGGTGCTGAATGCGGCCGAGCCGCCTTCGCGCGATGCTGATGCGCGCCTGGCCGAGCGCACGAATCCACGCATGCTCCAGGCGTGTCTTTCGGTGCCGCTGCTGGGCGTGCTGCCGTACCAGGCCGCTGTGGCGCGAGGCGCCGCCTCGCCTGCGGCGCTGGCCCGATGGATCGACCGCATGGCTCGTCACGTACTCCAGACAAAAGGGAATTGACAGGAATGCAGACGCTCACTACAATAGAGGTTTCGTATTGACGCACACAACCATGAACACGACCTTACCAGCCGTCGACTCGATCACGCACCAATGGTGGCTCGTGGATGCCGCCGGTCAAAGCGTGGGCCGGATGGCCAGCCGCATTGCGTTGGTGTTGCGGGGCAAGCATAAGGTGTCGTTCACCCCGCACCTGGACACCGGCGACTTTGTCGTCGTGATCAACGCCAAGGCGATTAAAACCACGCCCAGGAAGCTGAAGGAAATTGCCTATCAGCGCTATTCCGGCTACCCCGGCGGCCTCAAGCAATGGACGCTGGGCCAGATGCTGGAGCGGAAGCCCGCTGCGGTGGTGGAGGAAGCGGTGAAAGGGATGATGCCGGATGGACCGTTGGGCCGCCACTTGCTGACCAAGTTAAAAGTGTACCCGGGCCCCAAGCATCCGCACCAGGCGCAAGACCCGAAGCCCCTCCTGATGCATCCCGTGCCGTCGACTCAAGGTGCAACGTTGAAGGTGAAAAACTGATGGTGGAACCGACCGACGTGCAAGCCGCGCCAGAGGTGCTCGCCGCGCCGGCGATCACTCCGCCCGCAACCGAAGGGGTGCTCTGGGCCACGGGCCGCCGGAAAGAGGCGATTGCGCGGGGGCAGTTGGTCGCACCAGGCTCGGGCAAGATTACGATCAATCGTCAGCCGTGCGATCGCTATTTTCTGCGCGAAGCGCTGCAGTTTGCCGTGCGACAGCCGCTCGTGTTGACGCAGCGGGCAGGCACGTGCGACGTTCGGGCCAGTGTTGAGGGCGGGGGCATGACGGGACAAGCCGGCGCGGTGCGCCTGGGCATTGCGCGCGCCCTCTTGGAGTGGGATCCTGCGCTGCGCGCCCCGTTGCGAGGGGCCGGGTTTTTAACCCGCGATCCGCGCGCAAGGGAACGGAAGAAGTACGGGCAGAAGGGTGCTCGCAAACGGTTCCAGTGGACCAAGCGGTGATGCTTCCTCACAGATGCCGACGACAGTCCGGGTCGCGATTGTGGGAGCGACCGGGTATACGGGCGAAGAGCTCATCCGGTTGCTGCTTCGACATCCCCACGTACAGCTTACCTATTTGGCCGCCTCGGCCAAATGGGACCGCCCCGTTCCTGCCTCGGTAGTCTTTCCGCGCTTCGCGGGAGTGCTCGACCAGCCGATCGAATCGCTTGAGGTTTCACGGCTTCTCGCCGTAAGCGACGCCGTCTTTCTCGCGCTCCCGCATGGCGCCGCGATGACGCTGGCCCCGCAGTTGTTGGCGGGTGGCAAGCGCGTCCTCGACCTCAGCGGCGATTTCCGGCTGCGCGATCCGGCACTCTATCCGGCCTGGTATCGCTTCTCGCATGCGCATCCGGAATGGCTCACCGAGGGCCGCGCGGTGTACGGGCTCACCGAATATTACCGCGACCAGATCGTGCGCGCCCGCCTGATCGCCAACCCCGGCTGCTATGCCACCAGCGTGCTGCTGGGCTGTCTTCCCCTCTTTGAAGCTGGGCTGGTCGATGAGGACCGCATCGTGGTGGATGCGAAATCGGGCCTCAGCGGGGCCGGCCGCAAGGCGGATGAATCGCTGCTGTTTACCGAAATGGCCGAGAATGTGCGCGCCTACCGCGTGCATCAGCATCAGCATCTGCCGGAGATGACGCAAGCGATTGCGGGGCTGACGCATCACCAGGCGGCGCTGGTCGTTGTGCCGCAGATGATTCCCGTCAGCCGCGGCTTGATCTCGATGCTCTATGTCCGCGTGCGCCGCAAGACGGCCGCGGAGATCGAGCAGGTGTATCGCGCGCGCTATACCCCGGCGGCAGCGCCCTGCGTGCGGGTGCGCACGGGCATGCTGCCGCAACTGAAGGATGTGGTCGGCACGAACTACTGCGACATCGGGTTCTCGTATGATGCGGCGCTGGAGTCGTTGGTGGTGGTGAGCGCGCTGGATAATTTGACCAAGGGGGCGGCCGGCCAAGCCGTTCAGAATTTCAACCTGATGCATGGGTTTCCTGAAACGACGGCGCTGCTCTGATGGCGAAGATGTCATGGGTGAGTGGCGGCGTGACGGCGGCACGGGGGTTTCTCGCCTCCGGGGTGAGTGCGGGCATGAAGCGCAGCCGCAAGCCGGATCTGGCGTTGGTCGTCTCGGAGATTCCCGCAACGGCCGTAGCCATGCTCACAACGAATCGCGTGAAGGCCGCACCGGTGTTAGTCAGCCAGGCGCGCCTGAAACAGGGCGTGGCCCGTGGCGTGCTGCTCAACAGCGGCTGCGCTAACTGCATGACCGGCGCCGCCGGCTTGCGCGATGCGCTCACCCTCAGCCACGAGGCGGCCGCAGCCTTGGCGGTGGCCGACGGCCACATGCTGGTGGCCTCGACCGGCATGATCGGCCGGCGCCTTCCCATGCCGCGGATGCGTCGGGTGCTTCCGCACCTGGTGCGGCAGCTCAGCCGCCGCGGCCATCAGGATGCCGCGCACGCCATCCTCACGACGGATGTGAAGCCGAAAGAAGCGGCGGTGTCCGCGCGCCTGGCGGACCGCCTGTGCGCCGTGGGCGGCATGGCCAAGGGGGCGGGCATGATCGCCCCATCGATGGCGACGATGCTGTGCGTGCTCACCACCGATGTGTCGGCGGATCGTCGCCTGCTGGCGGAGATGCTGCGCGAGGCGGTGGAGGCCTCGTTTAATCGCATCAGCGTGGATGGGGATATGAGCACCAATGACTGCGTGTTTCTGCTGGCCAACGGCCGTTCCGGTGTCAGGCTGCGCGCCGGCCGCAGTGCGGCCACCCGCACCTTTTCGGCGATGCTGAAGGCGGTGACGCAGAAACTGGCGCGGCTTATCGTGGAAGATGGGGAAGGGGCCACACGGACCATGGAGGTCCGCGTCGTGGGCGCGCGCAGCGAGGCGCAAGCCCAGGCCTGTGCCCGCTCCGTGGCGTGTTCTCCGTTAGTCAAAACGATGCTGGCCGGCGGCGACCCGAATGTGGGCCGCATCGCGGCTGCGGCCGGCGCGTCATCCGCACGGTTTGATTCGGATCGGCTGGAGATAGCCATCGGGACTCGGCGGGTGGTGTCGGGCGGCGTGGCGCTGCGTCTGCACAAGTCGGTGGCGCGCGAGCTGCTGCATCGCCCGCATGTGACGGTGCGGATCCATCTTCACGCGGGCCGCGCCTCCGGGGGCATGCTGACGTGCGATTTGACCGAGCGCTACATTCACATCAACGCGCACTATTCAACGTGATGGAAGACTCGATCAAGAAGGCGGATATTTTGATTGAAGCGCTGCCGTATCTGCAAGCGTTTCGCCACACGATTATCGTGGCCAAGTACGGCGGCAGCGCCATCGACAATCCCGTCGCGATGCGGAAGATTCTGCAAGACCTGGTGTTTCTCAGCGTGGTGGGGATTCGTCCGGTGCTGGTGCACGGCGGCGGGCCGGAAATTACGCGCACGCTCTCGCTGCGCGGCCAGGGCACGAAATTTATTGATGGGATGCGCGTGACCGACCAGGCCGCGGTCCGGGTGGTGCATCAGGCGCTGGAGGGCATTAATCGGCGCTTGGTCGAGCAGATCAATGCGCTGGGAGGGCGGGCCGAAGGGGTGCTTCCGAAGCACCGCGTGGTGGTCGCCCAGCCCCATGCGCGCGCGAGCGAGCTGGGATTCGTCGGCTCGATCAAGACAATTCATACCGCCCCGCTGCGCGAGGCGTGCGCGCGGCACGTGATTCCGGTGCTCTCGCCGGTGGGCATGAAGGGCCGGCAGTGGTACAACATCAACGCCGATGATGTGGCCAGCGAGGTGGCGGTGCATCTGCACGCGGAAAAATTGGTGCTGCTGACGAACGTGCGGGGGATTTTGCGCCAGGCGAATGAGGGGCGCTCGCTCATCTCGACACTGTCGGTGCGGGACGCGGCACGGTTGATGGCGCGCCGGGTGATCCAGGCAGGCATGATCCCCAAAGTGCGCGCGTGCATGCACGCCCTCCGGCACGGCGTGCGCAAGACCCACATCATCGATGCGGCAATTCCGCACGCGATGCTGCTGGAGATGTTTACGAACACCGGCATTGGGACGGAGTTGGTGCGATGAAGACGCGCGACGTGCTCAGCCTGTATGAACGGTACGTGATGAACACCTACGTCCGGCAGCCGCTGGTGCTGGTGAAGGGCAAGGGCAGCCGCGTGTGGGATATCGAGGGCCGTGAGTATCTTGATTTGTTTCCCGGGTGGGGGGTCGGCGGGGTCGGCCACTGCCATCCGTGGGTGATGAAAGCGATCCGTGGCCAAGCGACCAAGCAGATCCATGTCCCAAATAATTTCTACCATGTGACGCAGGCGAAGTTGGCTCGGCAGTTGATCGCGGCGTCATTCGACGGCACCGTTTTTTTTGCCAACAGCGGGGCGGAGATGGTGGAGACGGCCATCAAGCTGGCCCGCAAGTGGGGCCACACCGCCGGGGCAGTGGGCGGCCGTCCACGGAGCGACATCATCGTGATGGAGCGTTCGTTTCACGGCCGCACCATCGGAGCGCTCAGTGCGACGGGACAACTGAAATACCACGAAGGGTTTGCGCCGCTGTTGCCCGGGTTTGTCTGCGTGCCGTTCGGCGACCTGGAGGCCCTGACACGCGCCATCACGCCGCACACCGTGGCGATCCTGCTGGAGCCGATTCAGGGCGAAGGCGGCATCCGGGTCGCGAGCGAGGCGTACCTGCGCGGCGTGCGCGAGCTGGCGGATCGCCATACGCTGCTGGTGATGTATGATGAGATTCAAACCGGCCTGGGCCGCACCGGCACGATGTTTGCCTATCAGCGCAGCGGCATCGCGCCGGATGTGCTGCTGCTGGCCAAGACGATCGGCGGTGGATTTCCGCTGGGGGCGACGATTGCCACGCGCGCGCTCTCCGAGGTGCTGGGGCCGGGCACGCACGCTTCGACGTTCGGCGGCAATCCGCTGGCGTGCGCATGCGGCTTGGCAGTGCTGGAAGCGATTCGGAAGCAGCATTTGTTGGAGCGGGTCAAGCAGCTCAGCCTGGTGATCTTTGAGCGGCTCCGCGCGCTGCAGGCGCGCTGCCCGATGATTCACGAGGTGCGCGGCCAAGGGTTCATGATCGGAATCGAGCTGAGCGTGGATGGCCGGCCGCTGGTGGACGCGTGCCGCGCGCGAGGGCTGCTGATTAACTGTACGCAGGAGCGCGTGCTGCGTCTGCTGCCGGCGATGACGATCACCCGAGCGCAGCTCGATCGTGGATTGGAGATTCTCGAGGAGGTGTTGACGCATGCATCTGTTGCAGGTGACCGACCTCTCAGTGGCGCGCCTTCACGCGCTCTTTGACGTCGCGGCACGGCTCAAACAGCGTCCCGCGAGCCGCGCAAAGGCGTTGAAGGGCAAGGTGCTGGCGCTGATTTTTCAGAAACCGTCGCTGCGCACGCGCGTCTCGTTTGAGGTCGCGGTGCGTCGGCTCGGCGGCTCGACTTGCTACCTCGGGCCGGATGATGCCCAGTTGGGCGATCGCGAGCCGATCAAAGACGTGGCACGCACGCTCTCGCGCTACGTGGACGGCATTATCTTGCGCACGTTCCGCCATGCGCAGGTGGAAGAGTGCGCCGCCTACGCGTCGGTGCCGGTGATCAATGGCCTCTCCGACGTGCACCATCCGTGCCAGGCGCTGGCCGATTTGCTGACGATTCGCGAGCGGTTCGGGCGGCTCGCCGGCCTCACCCTCTCGTACGTGGGCGATGGCAACAACGTATTGCATTCGCTGCTGCAAGGCGCTAGCCTGTTGGGGGTGCATATGGCGGTGGCCACACCGCCGGGCTATCGCCCGCAGGCGGCGATTTGGCGGCAGGCCGCCCGCGCGGCCAAGGCGCATGGCGCGCGGCTGTCGTGGAGTCGGGATCCCGCGGAGGCCGTGCGCAACGCGGATGTGGTGTATACGGATGTGTGGACCAGCATGGGGCAGGAGCAGGAACGCCAGGCTCGGCAGCGGGCGTTCCGGGGCTTTCAGGTGAATGGCCGCCTGCTGGCGGGCGCGAACCGCCAGGCGATCGTGATGCACTGTTTGCCGGCGCATCGCGGGGAAGAAATTTCCGAGGAGGTCGTGGATGGGCCTCGCTCGGTGGTGTTTGATCAGGCGGAAAACCGCCTGCATGTGCAACAAGCTCTTTTGATCTTGTTGTACACTCGTCACTCGTCACTCGTCACTCGGAAAGCGCCATGAACAAAACGGTGGTGCTCGCATATTCTGGGGGGTTGGACACCTCGGTCGCCATTCACTGGCTGGCCCAGCGGGGCTATCGGGTCGTGGCGTTCATGGCCGACGTGGGGCAAGGCGATCCCGCCCCGGCGGCCATTCGGCGCGCGCAGGTGGCCGGGGCGCGGCGCGTCGTCGTGAAAGATCTGCGCCAAGAGTTTGTCCGCGATTATCTGTGGCCATCGCTCAAAGCCCATGCCGTCTATGAAGGCGGGTACCTACTGGCGACGGCGCTCTCGAGGCCGTTGATTGCCACGCACCTCGTGCGCGTGGCGCACGAGGTGGGCGCGCGCTGCATCGCGCACGGCTGCACCGGCAAGGGCAACGACCAGGTGCGCTTCGAAGTGACCGCCAGGATTCTGGATCCGCGCTTGGCGATTGTCGCCCCGGTGCGCGAGTGGGAATTCCGCTCGCGCGAGGAGGAGATCGACTACGCCCTGCGCCACAAGATTCCGATTCAGATCACGCGCAAGAGCCCGTACAGCATCGATCAAAATCTGTGGGGCACGAGCGTGGAAGCGGGGGTGCTGGAAGATCCGTGGGTGGAGCCGCCGGCCGATACCTATCGCTCGATTCGATCGCCCGAGCGCGCGGCCTCCCGTCCGACGGTGGTCACGCTGGTGTTTGCGAAGGGCGTGCCGGTGAGTCTGAATGGGAAACGGCTGCACGGCGTGGCGCTGATTGAGCGGTTGAATGCGCTCGGCGGCGCGCACGGCGTGGGCCGATCGGATGTGATCGAGAATCGGTTGGTGGGCATCAAATCGCGCGAGGTGTATGAAGCGCCGGCTGCGACCATTCTGTTGGCGGCGCACCAGGAGCTGGAACGGCTGGTGCTGGACCGGGACCTGTTCCATTTTAAGCAAGGGGTCAGCCTGCGTTACGCCGAGCTGATTTACTACGGACTTTGGTGCACGCCGCTCAAGTACGCCCTGGATGCGTTCATCGACCAGACGCAGTCGCGGGTCAGCGGCACGGTGCGGGTGAAACTGTACAAAGGGACGGCGCAGGTGATCGGGCGCCGGTCGCCGTACAGCCTCTACCAAGAGCGCTTGGCGACGTATTCGGCGAAGGATCAGTTCGACCAGCAGGCCGCTGCCGGGTTCATTAAATTGTGGGGACTTCCATACGAAGGTAAAAGGCAAAGGTTAAAAGGTAAAAGTACAAGGTAAAAGGCAAAAGTAAGAACATGAGCAGTGAGAAGTTGTTAGCTCGCCACTTTTACCTTTTGCATTTTACCTTTTACCTTAAGTCTGTGAGCTGACAAATGGCAAAAATGTGGGGTGGGCGATTTCGGAAATCCACCGATCCGGTGGTGGAGCGCTACACCTCCAGCATCAGCGTGGACTGGCGATTGGCGAAGTACGATGTGGAGGGTTCCATCGCCCATGCCGCCATGCTGGGCCGCTGCGGCATTATCTCCAAGGCGGAGGCCAAGCGGCTGGTGCAGGGCTTGCGGCAGATCGAGCGGTTGATTCAGTCGGGACGGTTCGCGCCCGATCCGAAGGCGGAGGACATCCATTCGCAGATTCAGGCGATGCTCACGCGGCGCGTTGGGCCGGTGGGGGAGAAGCTGCATACGGCGCGCAGCCGCAACGACCAGGTGGCGCTGGATCTGCGGCTGTACTGCCGCGATGCGGTGGCGCAGCTTGACGGCGGGATCGCCGCGCTGCAGCGCGCGCTGGTGCATGTGGCCGGTGCCTATGAGGACGTGATCATTCCCGGCTACACCCATTTGCAGCGGGCACAGCCCGTGCTGCTGGCGCATCATCTGCTGGCGTACGTGGAGATGGCGCAGCGCGATCGCGACCGACTGCGCGAATCGCTGGCGCGCATCAACGTGCTGCCCTTAGGCTCGGGAGCGTTGGCCGGCACCTCGCTGCCGATTGACCGGCGCGCCGTGGCGAACGCGTTGGGGTTTGCCCGCGTGTCAGAGAACAGTCTGGACGCCGTCTCCGACCGCGATTTTGCCGTTGAGCTGCTGGCGGATCTGTCCTTGCTGGCGATGCATCTGTCGCGCTTCGCCGAAGATGTCGTCCTGTGGGTGACGGACGAGTTCGGACTGGCGGAGCTGGATGATGCGTTTGCGACCGGCTCTAGCCTGATGCCGCACAAAAAAAATCCCGACGTGCTGGAGCTGATTCGAGGGCAGGCCGGGCTGGTCTTCGGCGGCTTGCTCGGGCTGTTAACGGTGCTGAAAGGGCTGCCGCTGTCGTACAATCGTGATTTGCAGTGGGATAAAGCGGTGCTGTTTCAGGCGGTGGATCACGTGACGGCCTCGCTTAAGGTGCTGGAGCCTCTGGTGCGCCATCTGCGCATCCGCCGCCTTCGCGCCGCGCAGCTCGTCGACGCCGATGCGCTCTGCGCCACCGATTTGGCGGAGTTTCTCGTGCGAAAAAAGGTGCCGTTTGCGACGGCCCATCGCCTGGTCGGGGGATTGGTGGCGGAGGCCGCGCGGCGCGGCGTGCCGCTGCGGGAGCTGGGCCTGGCGGAGTTTCGACGGGCCTCGCCGCATTTCAATCACTCGGTGCGCGCGTTGTTGGACCCGCGCGCCTCGGTGGCTCGCAAGCGTAGTACCGGCAGCACCAACCCTCAGCAGGTGGCGCGCGCACTGGCGCGGTGGAAGGCCCGGTTAGCCTAACCATGGACTATTTGCACGATTTTCATCGCCGACACGGTGCGCTCTATTGCGAGTGGGTGCCGGTGGCCGATATTGCCCAGGCTGTCGGCACGCCGGTCTACATCTATAGCCGCAAGACGCTGGTGGAGCATCTCCAGAAGTTGCAGCGGGCATTTGCTTCGGTGCGGCCGCTGATCTGCTTTTCGGTGAAGTCCAATGGGAACTTGGCCATCCTGCGGCTGTTGGTGCGCCACGGCGCCGGGTTGGACATCGTCTCCGGGGGCGAGCTGTTCAAGGCGCGGCAGGTCGGCTGCCCCTCATCCAAGATCGTGTTTGCGAGCGTGGGCAAATCGGCGGAAGAGATGGCCACGGCGCTGAAGCAGGACATTTTCTTCTTTAACGTCGAGTCCTCCGCCGAGCTAGAGGCGCTCAACGCCATCGCGAGGCGGATGCGGCGCGTGGCGCGCGTGGCCTTGCGCGTGAATCCGGATGTGAAGGCGGACACGCATCAGTACATGACGACGGGCGTGAAAGAAAGCAAGTTCGGCATTGACCTGGCCACAGCGTGCCGCCTTCTGCAGGAGCGCGACTCGTTCCAGGGCGTGCGGATGCAAGGCGTGCATCTGCACATCGGCTCGCAGATCAGCGAGGCGCGGCCGTTTGTGGAAGCGATTCGGCGCGTGGCCGGCTTATTCGCCGATGCCAAGCGCGGGGGCGCGCCGCTGGAGTGGCTAAATCTCGGCGGCGGCCTGGGAATTATTTATAACGATGAACGGCCGCAGACGCCGCATGATTACGCGCAGGCGGTGCTGCCGCTGATCCGCAAGCTGGGCGTGCGGCTGATTCTGGAGCCGGGGCGGTTCATCGTGGGCAACGCCGGTATTCTCGTCGCGAAGGTGCTGTATGTCAAAGAAGCGGGCGGCCGGCGCTTGGCGGTGGTCGATGCGGGTATGAACGATTTGATTCGGCCGGCGCTGTATGGCGCCTATCATGCGGTGGTGCCGGTTCAGGAGTCGCCTTCAACCGATCATGGGCGGGGGACGTATGATGTGGTGGGCCCGATTTGCGAAAGCGCCGATGTGTTCGCGCGAGATCGGCATCTGTCCGGCGTGAAGCCGGACGCCCTGCTGGCGATACTGGGGGCCGGGGCGTATGGCTCCACTATGGCGTCGAACTACAACGGGCGTCCGCGGCCGGCCGAGGTGCTGGTGCATGGCCGCCGCTGGGCGATCATCCGCACGCGCGAAACGCTGCGCGACTTGATTCGCCACGACGTGATTCCAAAATTTGCATCTTGATGAATAATGTCTAGCATTCCATTCGTGACATTGGTGGGCACAGGCAACGACTTTGTGCTGGTCGATGCGATGCGGCGCGCGGTCACACCGCCGCGCGGGGATTGGCCGGCGCTGGCGCAGGCGATGTGCGATCCCGCGCACGGTGCCGGCACCGACGGCCTGCTCGTGCTGAGCCGTTCCGACGCTGCCGATGTGCGGATGCGAATTTTTAATCCGGATGGCAGCGAGGCCTCGATGTGCGGCAACGGCATCCGGTGTCTGGCGTGGTATGCGCATCGCCGCGGCGTGGTTGGACGCGAGATGACCATTGAGACCGGCGCGGGCGTGAAGCGCGCCGTGATCAAGGGCCAGGCTCAGGTGCGGATTGACATGGGCGTTCCGCGCTTTATTCGACATCTGCCCACGCTGGCGGTAGCCGGTAAAACGCTCTCGCATCTGGACGTGGTCGACTCCGGCGTGCCGCATCTGGTGTGGTGGGTGCGCGACGTGGCGCGCGTGCCGTTGGAGGCGCTGGGCCCCCCGCTGCGCCACCATCGCAGCCTGGGTGCGCCGGGCGCGAATGTGGATGCGGTGCAGGTGCGCAGTGCCACGCGCGCCGTGGATCGCGTGCGAGAGGGCGTCGTGCATCGCGTGCGGTTGAAGATGCGCACGTACGAGCGCGGGGTCGAGGGGGAAACGCAGGCCTGTGGGACCGGCTCGGTGGCGGCGACGGCGGCGTTCATCCACACGGTGCCGTTTGAGACGACCTTGGGACGCGAATCCGACGTGGTGTGGTTTGAGGCTACGGTGCGGGTGCCCGGCGGCGTGCTGCGGGTCGATGTCGGCGCGAAGTACTGTTTTGACACACGGCAACTCTGTTTCAGCCACGCCTATTTGGAAGGCGAGGCGCATCAGATTTCTTCAGGCGAGTTTTCACTCAACGGAAGGAGTCGATTGGGATGAAATTACGCGGATCGATGGTTGCGCTCATCACGCCATTTCGCAATGGTCGGGTGGATGAACCGACGCTCAAGCGGCTGGTGGAACTGCAGATTACCCAGGGCACCAGTGCCATCGTACCGTGTGGGACCACCGGTGAATCGGCCACCCTTTCGCATGAGGAGCACGACCGGGTGGTCGAGTTGGTGGTGCAGACATCGCGCGGCCGAATTCCGGTGATCGCCGGCACCGGATCGAACAACACCGCCGAGGCAATTCGCCTGACTCAACACGCCAAGCAGGCTGGGGCAGATGCCGCACTGCTGATTTCGCCTTATTACAACAAGCCGACGCAGCAAGGATTGTACTTACATTTTAAGGCGGTGGCGGAGGCGGTGGATCTGCCCATCATCCTTTATAACATCGCCTCGCGCACGGCCGTGAACATTGAACCAGAGACCATTGCGCGCCTCGTGGCCGACGCGCCCAACATCGTCGGCGTGAAAGAGTCCAGCGGCAACCTCGAGCAGATGAGCCAGATCTTGCGCCTGACCCGGCACCGCCTCACGCTGCTCTCCGGGGATGACGGCCTCACGCTGCCGGTGCTGGGCATCGGCGGGACCGGGGTCATTTCGGTGGCGGCCAACATCGTGCCGAAGGATGTGGCGGCGATGGTTGCGGCGTTTGAGCAGGGCAAGCTCTCACAAGCGATTGAGCGGCATGAGCGGCTGCTGCCGCTGGTGCGCGCCTTGTTCGTGGAGACCAACCCGGCGCCGGTGAAAACGGCGATGGCCCTCCTGGGGATGATTCCGGAGGCGTCAGTCCGCCTGCCGCTCTGTGCGATTTCTGAGGCGAGTCTCGCGAAGCTTACGACTGCGCTGGAAGCGTATGGCCTCAAAGCTCCTGCGGTCCGCCAACCGGCGCGCAAGGTGAGCGCATCCAGACATGGCCGTTAAACTCATTATCGCGGGTTGCTGTGGGCGCATGGGGCAGGCCATTGCCCGCTGCGCGCTCCAGGACTCTGTCTTTGCGATCGGCGCCGCCTTCGAAGCGCCCGGCCACGCCTCGCTGGGCAAAGATTATGGCACGGTACTGGGGCGTCCGACGGCGCTGGGCGTGCACATCGGCAGCGATGCCAAGGCCGCACTCGGTGCCGGCGATGTGCTCATCGAATTTACGGTGCCGGAGGTGACGGTCGAGCACGTCAAGCTCGCACAGCAGGCCAAGCGGCCGATGGTCATCGGCACCACCGGGCTGTCTGAAGCGCAGGTCGGCGCGCTGCGCGATGCGGCCAAGACAATTCCGATTGTATTTAGCCCGAACATGAGCGTGGGGGTGAACGTGCTGTTTGAGCTAGCCCAGCTCGCCGCGCAGCGGTTGGGTGTCGGCTACGATGTGGAAGTCATCGAAGCCCATCACAAAGCGAAGAAAGATGCGCCCAGTGGCACTGCGAAGCGGTTGGCTGAAGTGCTGGCCACAGCAAGGAAACAGCCCGTTAGTGCCATTCCGGTCCACGCCGTGCGGGCAGGCGACATCGTGGGCGATCACACCGTGATTCTTGCCGGCCCTGCCGAGCGGCTGGAGTTGACGCATCGCGCCCACAGCCGCGAGGTGTTCGCGCAGGGGGCGCTGCGCGCCGCGCAGTTTGTGCACGGCCGCTCGCCCGGCCTCTACGACATGTCCCACGTCCTCAAAGCTGCTGGGGCGACCTGAGTATATGTCGCGCGAACTGACTACCATTGAACAGGAGGTGAGGCCATGATTCCTAAGCATCGCAAGCCAACGCATCCGGGCGAAATCCTACTCCAGGAGTTCTTGGAGCCGATGGGCGTCAGCCAAGTGGAGCTGGCCCACCGGATGGGAGTGTCGGTACAGCGGGTGAACACGCTCGTCAACGGCAAGCGAGATATGACGGCGGAGACTGCCATCCTGCTGAGCCGGGCGCTCAAGACCACTCCGGAGTTCTGGATGAACTTGCAAGACGCCCATGATCTGTATGAGGCGCAAGAACAGCTAGTGCATGCTGAGTCTCGATAACCTTCGCTCATAATGACACGATGGCTCGATGCGAGGGTTTGACAAACATCTGCATGAGCTCTTGGAGGTGCACCCTGACGCGGCGCTGGAGCACGCCAAGCTGTTTGCCGAGCTGCCGCTTCTAACTCAGCTCGCGATCATGCGTCGCCGGAGAAAATTATCCCAGCGAGTTTTTGCCAAAAAAGCGGTTCGCTCCCATATCCTCCTTGTGCCGGATGAGGAACTGGCACGGATTGCGACTACCTAACCGTCAGATTTTGATGACGTGGAATTTCAAACTCGTGAAATATAGCCAGTCAAATTCAGAGTCGTGGAAGTAATGCTTGTGCCCCAGGCGCTTAGCACGTTTCTTTTGTGTTGTTGCCAGAATTCCAGTAATTGCTTGGAGCAATGCTCGCCTAACGAGCTGGCAATGAGCGGCCATGATTCTTGAGATCGTTCGTTGGCTCGTGTTGGTGTCTCAGGTCGTTTTGCTCCTCGTCATGTTAGACCTTTTTCGTAGCGGCCCGCCTGAGACAAGATTACCAAAGCCGTTTTTCTGGTTAACTTATTTGCTCTTCGCCGCAGCACTTCCGGCCTTCCACTGTCTCGATCCTGCTTCTTGGTCCACATGGTTGGTGTACCTTTTCCCCTGGATATATCTGTACGTCGTGTGGAGAATTGTCGCAAAGAAGACAGATTCGTGGGTGCAGTCCTTAGTTGATGATGTTGGGAAAAAGATGGGGCTGGAACGAAATAAATCTAGCAGGAAATTCCGAGGACACATTCCTCATGCACATCCCGTCGGTTCGTCGAACGCACTCCGAACCACACTGATCACCCCGCGCTGATACCCCTTGACGACGCGTGTTGAGTGCGCGCATATGAACACCATCAATTTACAGGACCTGCTCAAACGCTTCTTCGGCTTCGACTCGTTCCGGCCCTTGCAGCGGGAGATCATGGAAGATTCGCTGGCGGGGCGGGACGTGTTCGCACTCTTGCCGACGGGCGGGGGGAAATCGCTGTGCTATCAGCTGCCCGCGCTGATCCGGCCAGGGTTGACGGTGGTGGTGTCACCGCTGATCGCGCTCATGAAGGACCAGGTCGACGCGATGGACGTCATGGGCATTCCAGCCACGTGCTTGAATTCGTCTCTGGATGCCGACGAATCACAGCGGCGGTGGGACAAGCTTAAGCGAGGCACGTATCGTCTGCTCTACGTGGCGCCCGAACGGCTCATGCTCCCCGGGTTTCTCCAGGACTTGCGGCGCAGGCACGTGTCGTTGATTGCCGTGGACGAAGCGCACTGCATCAGCGAATGGGGGCATGACTTTCGGCCGGAGTACCGCCGGCTGGCGGAATTGCGTGACGTGCTCCCCGAGACGCCGATGTTGGCGCTCACGGCCACGGCGACCGAGCGCGTGCGCGAGGACATCCTCCGTCAGCTTCGATTGAGAAACCCTGCCGTGTATGTGGCGGGCTTCAACCGTCCGAACCTCACGTATCGCGTGGTCGCCAAGCACCGGCCGTATGAGCAAGTGCGCGGCTACGTGCAAGCGCGCCGGGCCGAGAGTGGCATCGTGTACTGCCAGAGCCGAAAGACCGCGGAACGTCTCGCCGAGCGGCTGAATGCGGACGGCGTTTCCGCCAGGCCGTATCACGCAGGCCTCGGGGCTGGGGAGCGAGACCGACATCAGGAGCTGTTCCTGCGCGACGAGATTCGCGTGATCGCGGCGACGGTCGCCTTCGGCATGGGCATCAACAAGCCCAACGTGCGCTTCGTCATCCATTACGACCTGCCGAAGAACATCGAAGGCTACTACCAGGAAACGGGCCGCGCGGGGCGCGACGGGTTGCCGGCCGAGTGCCTGCTGCTCTTCGGCGCCGGCGACACCGTCAAGTACGCCCAGTTCATTGAGGAGAAATCGGATCCCAACGAGCAGGCTATCGCGCGCCGGCAGCTGCAAGAGATCGTGCACTATGCCGAAAGCGCCCGGTGCCGCCGGACGGAGCTGCTCGGGTATTTCGGCGAACAGTTCCGGATGGACACGTGTGCTGCCTGCGACAATTGTTTATCGCCGAGACAAACGTTCGACGGCACCGTCTCCGCGCAGAAGTTTCTGTCCTGCGTCTACCGGATTCGCGAGAACAGCGGGTTCGGCGTCGGCCTCCACCACGTGGTGGAGGTGTTGACGGGTGCGTCGACGGAGAAAATCCAGCGTTGGAGGCATGAGAGGCTCTCGACGTATGGCATCGGAACCGAGCATAGCCGGCAGGAGTGGGCGGCGATCGGCAGGGAGCTGGTACGACTCGGATTGCTGCGGCAGACGGCGGACAAGTTCAGCATCTTGGAGCTGACGGCGGAGGGCCGGATGGTATTGAGCGAGCGCGCGCCCGTCACGCTGAGCCGGCAGATCGCGCCGCCTGCCTCGGCGGAACCCGCCTCATCATCGGCCAAAAGCGAGCGCAGTGGGCAGATGCTGTGCGACGACACGCTGTTCGAGCGCCTGAGGCGCCTACGAAAGCGATTGGCCGACGAGCGCAATGTGCCGGCCTATATCGTGTTCTCCGACGTCTCACTGCGGCAGATGGCGAGGGATGTGCCGCGCGATGAGCAGGCGTTTTCCCGCATCAGCGGCGTTGGGGAAAAGAAGCTTCGGGAGTTCGCTGAGGTGTTTCTTTCGGACATCAACGCGTACGTCGAAGGCCATCTGAGCCAGGCAAGTGCGGAGGGTTGACAATAATACGCCTGGTATGATAAATTAGAATACCAGGAGGTGAGAACCCATGCCGACCACGAAAGTGGCCATCACAGTTGATGGGCAGCTCTTGAAGTTGGTTGACCGGTGGGTCACGCAGGGGCGTTACCCGAGCCGCAGCCAAGCGATTCAGGCGGCGGTGCGCGAGAAGGTCGAGCGGTGGAACCACACCCGGCTCGTTGAGGAAGTCGCCAAGCTCAACCCCAAGGAAGAGCGAGCATTGGCTGAGGAGAGATTAGTTGGGGACGCATGGCCCGAATTCTAAGAGGCGATATTTACTGGGCTGATTTGGAACCCACACGAGGTCGGGAACAGGCCGGGCACCGGCCGGTGCTTGTGCTTAGCCATGAGGTGTTCAACAGTCATTCCGGTACGGTCATCGCGCTGGCCATTACGAGTCAGCCGCAGCGGGCCGGATTCCCGCTGACGTATGCGCTTTCCGAAAAAGTCCTGCCGAAACCTTCCTGGGTCAAAATCAGCCAGATCCGCACGCTCTCGACCGAGCGTTTAAATCACCGCATTGCCCATCTGGAAGAATTAGAGGTCAACCGAATCATTGAAGGGTTGCTTGATATTGTTGGGCCGTGAGATATTTCGAAAACGAGGGAGGGTGCTATGGATCATTCGATGACGACAACAACTTTCAATTTAGAAGGCTTCCGTGTTGTAAAAAACTTTGGCGTTACTCGTGGGATTATCGTTCGGTCTAGATCCGTGGTTGGAGCCATAGGAGCTAGCCTGCAGACAATTTTTGGAGGGAATATTACATTGTATACGACATTGTGCGAAAGGACCCGTCAGGATGCCTTCGAATTGATGCTCACACATGCTCAAGAGTTAGGAGCCAATGCTGTTTTGGGGGTGCGGTATGATGCCAATGAAGTGATGCCAGGAGTGACGGAAGTTTTATGTTACGGTACGGCGGTATCTGTTCAATCCGCGTAGAATCAAATTATTTCTCCAAACGTACGGTTGCCAGATGAATAAGCGAGGCGATGAGGGGTCGTGAAGTGAAAAGACTGCGCACATGAGCCAAGAAACTGGGACGATCATGCGGGTTGAGAAGGCGGAGAGGGTGAAGAGACTATCCGTGCCGGGGCTAGGCAAGCCAGGTATTTTGAGGTATAGTGCCAACAGGTGTGACCCATGGACTACGAGCGGCTGATTACTATTGAGTCGGACAAGTGCGGGGGAAAGCCGTGCATCCGTGGGATACGCATCACCGTGTATGACGTGCTGGATTATCTCGCGTCCGGCATGTCTGAAGAGGAGATTTTGCGCGACTTTCCCGATTTGACGCAGGATGATATCCGCGCGTGTCTGGCGTTTGCGGCGAACCGGGAGCGCAAGCTCCTTTCGATTCCTCCTCGGTGAAGCTTCTCTTCGATCAAAATCTTTCCTTTCGGCTCGTTGAGCTGCTCAGCCGTCATCGCGTCTTACTGGACTTCGATCAGTCCCCAGAAGCAGCTTTTCTGATTCTGACATGATACGTCCTGGGATGAGTGAGATGGCGACGGTAGAGAAGGCGGAGAGGCTGAAAAAATTGCCGCCGTATTTGTTTGTGGAGCTGGAGAAGGCGAAGCAGCGGCTGGTGGCGGCGGGCAAGGACGTGATTGATCTCGGGGTGGGCGATCCGGATCTGCCCACGTCCGCGCGCATTATTGCGCGCTTGCAGCAGACGGCCCAAGAGCCGGCCCATCACCGGTACAGCTTCACCGAAGGACTGCCGGACTTACGGCGCGCGATTGCGACGTGGTACCAGCGCCGGTTTGACGTGGCGCTCGATCCGGACACCGAGGTGCTGCCGCTGCTCGGCTCGAAGGAGGGCATCGCGAATCTGCCGCTCGCACTCCTGAATCCTGGCGACAAGGCGCTCATTCCCGATCCGTGCTATCCGCCGACCCGCAACGGCACGATCCTGGCCGGCGGTGAGCCGGTGCTGATGCCGCTGCTGGAGGAGAACCAATTTCTGCCGGATCTTGGCGGGGTCAGCCAAAAAGCCGCGCGCGCCGCGAAGCTGATGTTCTTGAACTATCCTAATAATCCGACCGCGGCGGTGGCGACCGAGGAGTTTTTCCGTGAGGCGATCGAGTTTGCGAAAGAATTCAACCTCGTGATCGCCCACGATGCGGCCTATACCGAGATCGCCTACGATGGCTACCGGCCCATCAGCTTCCTGCAGGTGCCGGGGGCGAAGGATGTCGGCGTGGAATTTCATAGTTGCTCCAAGACGTACCAGATGACCGGCTGGCGCGTGGGGTTTGCGTGCGGCCATGCGCAGGTGATCAGTGCGCTGCGCCAACTAAAAACGAACGTGGACTCCGGCATCTTCCAGCCGGTGCAGTACGCGGCGATTGAGGCGCTGACAGGGCCGCAGGAGGACCGTGCCAACGTCGTGGCGACGTACCAGGAACGGCGCGATGCGCTCATCGACGGCCTGGCGAAGGCCGGGTGGCAGATTCCGAAGCCGAAGGCCGCCTTCTACGTGTGGGCGAAGGTGCCCGGCGGTCGTTCCTCGATGGACTTTGCGAAGCGCGCGCTTGAAGAGCTCCACGTGGTTCTCACCCCAGGCTCAGGATTTGGTGCGCACGGGGAAGGGTATGTGCGCATGGCGCTCACCGTGTCCACCGCGCGCATCCGCGAAGCGGTTGAGCGGCTCGCCAAGATTTTGTAAGGGCACAGACGATGAGCCGCGTGTTCATCGGTGTGGGCAGTAACGAAGGCGATCGCCTTGCCGTTATCTCCTCGGCCATCAAGCAGCTTGGCCGCCTGCCCGGGATTCGCGTGGCTCAGATGGCCACCATCCTCGAAACTGAGCCTGTGGGTGGCCCGCCCCAAGGACCCTACCTTAATACGGTAGTAGAGATAGAGACAACCCTGGCTCCGCGTCATCTGCTGGACGCATTGAAGGCATTGGAGCGAGCGCACGGGCGGATCCCCAAGGCGGAGCGTTGGGCGCCTCGGCTGCTTGATCTGGACATCGTGCTGTATGGCGACCACGTCATCCGCGAGCCTGACCTGGTGACTCCGCACGAGCGGATGCATGAGCGCCGCTTCGTGCTGGAGCCGCTGGCGCAACTGGCCCCCGATCTCGTGCATCCGATCCTGGGTCAGACGATCGCCGCGCTGCTTGTATCTCTTGGAAAATTAGAGGTGGGGAATCGATGTTAGTGCAGGGCTTGGCACGGAGCTTATGATGCAGGTGATTCAGTCGGTGGCACAGATGGCGGCCCATGCGCAGGGCATGCGGCGCTCGCGCGGCCGCATCGGTTTTGTGCCGACGATGGGTGCGCTGCACGCCGGCCACGCCTCGCTCATCCGTGCCGCCCGGCGCGAGACGGATGAGGTGGTGGTGAGCGTGTTCGTGAACCCGCTCCAGTTCGGGCCGAAGGAAGACTACACGCGGTATCCGCGCACGCTGTCTCGCGATCTGGAGGTGTGTCAGGAGGAGCGGGCGGATGTGGTGTTCACGCCCTCCGCGGAGGAGATGTATCCGAAAGGTTTTGTCAGCGTCGTGGAGGTCACGAGCTTGGGCGATCTGTGGGAGGGGAAGGCCCGCCCCGGCCATTTTCGCGGCGTGACGACGGTCGTCGCGAAGCTGCTGCATCTGGTGCAGCCGACGATGTTGTATCTCGGACAGAAAGATTACCAGCAAGCGTGTCTGCTTCAGCGGATGATTCAGGAGTTGGGCTGGACGATTGCGGTACGCGTGATGCCGACGGTGCGCGAGCAAGACGGCTTGGCGATGAGCTCGCGCAACCGCGCGCTGACGGCTTCGCAGCGGCAGCAAGCGCCCGCGATCATTCGGGCGCTGCGCGCGGCGCGCCAGCGCATCGAAGGCGGCGCGCGGCAGGCGGGGCCGCTGGTGTCGCTGATGCGGCGGACGATGCGCGAGGCGAAGGCGGCGCGCCTGGAGTACGTCGCCGTGGCGGATGCCGAAACACTTCAGCCGTTGACGAAGCTCGCGCGCGGACAGCGCGTGGTCCTCCTTGCGGCCGCACGGCTCGGCTCCACACGATTGATTGACAACGCGCTCGTCGACGTGCCATAATAACGGCCGTCGAGCACCCGACGAGAAAACAACGATGCTGCGAACCTTGTGCAAGTCCAAGCTCCACCGCGCGACGGTGACCGAGGCCAACGTCCAATACGCCGGCAGCATCACGTTGGATGCCGACTTGATGAAAGCGGCCGATTTGTTCTCGTATGAGCAGGTGCACGTCGTCGACGTGGACAATGGTGCGCGGCTGGTGACCTATTGCATCGAAGGTCCGTCCGGCTCCGGCACCGTGTGCATGAACGGGGCCGCGGCCCGGCTGGTGAACGCCGGCGATCGGATTATCGTGATTTCGTATGCGCAGCTCTCGCCGGAGGAGGTGCGCGGATTTGTGCCGAAAGTGGTGTTGTTGGATCAGCGCAACCGGATTCAAGACGTGGTGACCGATCCTCACCTTCAAGCGGCGTAATGGTGCGTGTGGGGCTGGTGGGCTGCGGCACCATCGGCACGCAGTTGGCGTTAGCACTGCAGCGAGACGACGCGTCGCGCGCGAAAGTGGTGGCGCTGCATGATGCAGACCCCGCGCACGCACACGCGCTCGCCGCACGGCTTCGCCCCGCTCCCGTCATCTGCTCCTTACCCGAACTTATCCGTCGCAGCGACCTGGTGCTCGAAGCCGCCTCAGCGTCCATCGCAGCCGAGGTGGCGGTGCGGGCGTTGCGCGCGCACCGGAACGTCTTCATTATGAGCATCGGCGGACTGTTGCGGAATCGGGAGTGGCAGCGCGCGGCGGCTCGTTCGCGCGCCGCGGTCTACATGCCCAGCGGGGCGCTGGCCGGCCTTGATGGCGTGAAGGCATTGGCGATGGGGCGTATTCGGCGCGTGCGGCTGACCACCTCCAAACCCCCGCGCGCCTTGGCCTCGGCACCCTATGTCCAGCGCAAGCGGCTGAATTTAACCCGGCTCACTCGTCCTCGCCTCCTCTATGAAGGTCCTCCGGAGGCGGTGGTGCGGGCGTTCCCGCAAAACACGAATGTCGCCGCCGCCGTGACGTTAGCCAGCGGCGCGCCGTCCTCCCGCATCCGCATCCGCGTGGTCGCCGATCCCGCGCTGCGCCGCAACCGCCATGAGCTGGAAGTGGACGGGGACTGCGGCCGCATCCGCTGCACTATCGAGAGCGAGCCAAGCGTGAATCCAAAAACCAGTGAGCTGGCCATTCGCTCTGCGCTGGCGACCTTGAAACAACTGTTCTCACCGATTCGGATTGGAACGTAACGTCGAGCACCATCACATACGAAAGGGGGTGAGTGCACGTGGCTGAGAAAGTAGCGAAAGTCGGTATCAAAAAGCAGCCGGGGTACCTCTATTTCGTCGACAAGCAGGGGGATATCTCCCGGGCGAGAATGGCTCGAGGAGGCCAGAAGCGTCGTCGCAGTCGTCGACGATAAGCTCGGCTCCCGTAGGGGACAGACCAGGACCCCCGCGTCGCTGGGCAGGTTGCGCTCGGCGGGGCGGGGGTTTTTGGTTATAATGAGTCGTCATGTCTGAAGAGATCATCATCCGCGGGGCGAGGGAGCACAACCTCAAGAACATTACCCTGCGCTTGCCCCGCAACCGGCTGATTGTCATCACGGGACTCTCCGGTTCCGGAAAGTCCTCGCTCGCATTTGACACGCTCTATGCCGAGGGCCAGCGCCGCTATGTCGAAAGCCTCTCGGCGTATGCGCGGCAATTCCTTGAGCGCCTCGAAAAGCCTGACGTGGACTCCATTGAAGGGCTCTCACCCGCCATTGCCATCGAGCAGCGTACCGCCGGCAGCAATCCCCGCTCCACGGTGGCAACCCAGACCGAAATCTATGATTACCTGCGCGTGCTGTTTGCCCGGGCGGGGCAGCCGCATTGTCCGACGTGCCGCACCCCCATCAGCCGGCAATCCGCGCAAGAGATTGTCGTTCAGGTATTGGCGCTGCCCGCGCAGACCGAGGCGATGATCTTGGCGCCGCTGCTGCGGGGGCGCAAGGGCGAGGGCGCGCTGCACTTGCGCGAGATCAAGCGCCAAGGCTTTGTGCGGGCGCGGGTCGATGGCGTGGTGTGCGATGTGGATGAGCCGATTACCCTGGACAAAAAACGGGCGCACACGATTGAGGCGGTGGTGGATCGGCTGGAGATTGAACCGCACACGAAAGCGCGCCTCACCGAATCGATTGAAACGGCTCTCAAAGTGGGCAAGGGGATGGTGATCGTGAATGCGGATTGCGGAATGCGGAATGCGGAATTGAAAACGGAAGGCTCATCGAAAAAAGAGAAGGGTCACTCCGCACTCCGCACTCCCCACTCCGACCTCGTGTTCAGCGAATTGTACGCCTGTGCGACGTGCGGGCTGAGCCTCGACGAAATGTCGCCGCGCATTTTCTCGTTCAACTCGCCGTACGGCGCCTGCCCCTCGTGCGACGGGCTCGGCACGCGGTTGGAGATCGATCCGGATTTGGTGGTGCCGGATCGGTCGAAATCGCTGCGCGACGGGGCGATTGAGCCGTGGCGGCGCGGCGGCATGCACATGATGATGTATTACACCCGCCTGCTGCGCGAGGTGGCCGACTACTACCGCATCAGCCTCGAGACCCCGTTTCGCCGGCTCAATCGGAAGATCCAGCAGACGATCCTCTCCGGGTCGAACGATCGCATCTGGGGCGGCCTGTTCGAAGGCGTGATGCCGAATCTGCAGCGCCGGTTTCGGCAGACCGAGTCGGATTATGTCAAAGAAGAAATCGCCAAATACATGAGCGTGCTGCCGTGCCAGGCGTGCCAGGGGGCGCGGCTCAAGCCCACCAGCCTCTCCGTGCTGATCGACGAGCGTTCCATCCACGACGTGACCACGCAGTCGGTGACGGCGGCCCAGGCCTGGCTCACGCAAGGCTGGCCGTTGAGCGGCGCACAGCGTATGGTGGCCGCTCCGATTCTCAAAGAAATCAGCACGCGGTTGCAGTTTTTGGCCGATGTGGGCTTAGGATATCTCACCCTTGACCGGCCCTCGGCCACGCTCTCCGGCGGAGAGGCGCAGCGGATTCGGCTGGCCACGCAGGTCGGTTCCGGGCTGGTGGGCGTGCTCTATATTTTGGATGAACCTTCCATTGGGCTGCATCCCCGCGACAATGGCAAGCTCTTGGACACGCTGATCCGGCTGCGCGACATGGGCAACACGCTGGTGGTGGTGGAGCACGACGAGGTGACCATGCGGCGCGCGGACTACCTAGTGGATCTCGGCCCCGGGGCGGGCAAACATGGCGGGGAGGTGGTGGCCGCCGGGCGGCTGGAGGAGGTGCTCAAATCTTCACGCAGCTTGACGGCGCAATTCCTGAACGGGATGCGCTTCATCTCGGTCCCGGCGCGGCGGCGCCCGGCCGAGGGGCGTCCGGCGCTGGTCGTCAAAGGGGCCAGCGAGCACAACTTAAAGCAGATCGACGTGGCCATTCCGCTGGGCCTGTTTGTGTGCGTCACCGGCGTGTCGGGCTCCGGAAAATCGACGCTGGTCGATGAAATTCTGTACCGCGCCCTGGCGCGCCGATTTTATCGCAGCACGATCAAGCCCGGGCGGCATGAGGGCATCACCGGCCTGGATCAAATTGACAAGGCCATTGTGATCGACCAATCGCCCATCGGCCGTACGCCGCGCTCCAATCCGGCCACGTATACCGGCGCGTTCGGCCCGATTCGCGAGCTGTTCAGCCAGACGCCGGAGGCGCGGCTGCGCGGGTTTGCGCCGGGGCGGTTCAGCTTCAACGTGAAGGGCGGCCGGTGCGAGGCGTGCGAGGGCGATGGGATCAAGCGCATTGAAATGCATTTTCTCTCCGACGTGTATGTGCACTGCGAGGTGTGCAAGGGCAAGCGGTTTAACGAGCAGACGCTGCAGGTGGCCTACAAGGGTCACTCCATTGCCGAGGTGTTGGCGATGACGGTGGAGGAAGCGTGCGAACTGTTCACCAACATTCCCGCAATCGCCCGCACCTTGCAGACGGTGCAGGAGGTGGGCTTGGGCTACATCGAGCTGGGCCAGTCCGCGACGACGCTCTCCGGCGGGGAGGCGCAGCGCATTAAGCTAGCGAAGGAGCTGGCCCGCCGCGCTACCGGGCGGACGCTGTATCTGTTGGATGAGCCGACTACCGGCTTGCATTTTGCCGATGTGGAAAAATTGCTGGGGGTGCTGCACCGGTTGGTGGAGCAGGGCAACACCGTGGTGGTGATCGAACATAATTTGGAAGTGATTAAGACGGCCGATCATCTCATCGATTTGGGGCCGGAAGGCGGGGAGGGAGGCGGGCGGATCGTGGCCGAGGGCACCCCGGAGCACGTGGCGGCTGTTGCGGCCTCGTATACGGGCCGCGCCTTAAAACCAGTGTTAGCAAAGAACGTTACGAGTTGCGAGTGACGAGTGACGAGTTCAACTCGGTGCTGCATTTGATGAAATATAAGACGCCTCTCATGGTATGGGGACTTGTCCTCACAGTGATGGTGGGGCGGGTGGGTGCAGGAGAACTGGCTTCTGCGGGGTCGGAAGCCACGGGGCAAGCCGAGCTGCCGTATACGGCGGTTCAAGCCGCTTTCTTGCGGGAAGATTTCGCGTACGTGGTGCGCTTGGCCCAGCCGTGGTTGGAGCCGGTGTCGCTCGAGCCGCAGGCGATTCGCATTCGGCTGTGGTATTGCCTCAGCCTGGAACGGTTGCAGCGGGCCAACGACGCCCTTCGTGAATTGGATCGGCTCAAGGCCGCGCTGATGACAGCGGCGACTCGCGTCGCTTCGTCCGAGTCCCTCGCTGCTGCTCGGGATTCAGCCCAGGACGGAGGACGAAGGGCTGAGCAGGAGCGGCTTTGGCCGGAGGTGCTCTTCTGGGAGGGAGAGATCAGCCGGCGCGCCTTTCAATTCATCCGCGCACGCCTGGCGTATCATCGCCTCTTGACCTCCTATCCGCAGTCGATGTGGCATCCGCAGGCGCAGCTCGGCTTGGGACTGGTGCTCTTTCAGCAGCAGGCCTACGACGTCGCGCGGCAGCAGATGCAAGAAGTGCAGCGCGCGGCCGACCGAGCCGGCACCATCCTCGCTGGCGAGGAAATGCCGCGCGCGGTGGAGCGCGCGGCCCTCCCACCCTGGGTGGCGCGCGAGGCGCAGGTGGTGGAAGGGCTCTGCGATCTCCAGTTGAAAGAATACGGCGCGGCGGCGGCGCATTTTCGTCAGCTGTTGGGCGAGGCGCCCGATCCGGCGACGCGCGCTAAAGTGGCGTTCTACCTTGGTGAGGCGCTCACCGGTCTGAAGGAGACGACGCAATCCTTGCAGGCGTATCAGGATGCCATCGAGGCCGACCCGCAGAGCACGTGGGCGCGCCTGGCGCGTTTTGGATCGGGGTGGAGCCTGTTCCAGCAGCATCGGTGCGCGGAAAGTTTGAAGGCATTAGACGACTACATGAAGGCCTCCGGCGCCGAGGCTGACCGTCAGCAGCCGGAACTGCTCTTTGCGCAAGGGCGCTGCCTGTTGGAGCTGGGAGACGACCGCGCGGCCATCGCACGGCTGGAGACGCTGCGGCGCACCTCGCCCACGCATCCGCTGGCCCTGGAGGCGGCCATCAGCCTGGCGGAGGCGTTGGAGCGGCAGCATCGTTCCTCGGAGGCGGTGGCGCTGCTCGCACCGCTGTTGCGTCAGCCGCTCTCGGCGCCGCAGCGGCAGCAGGCAGGTCTGCGGCTCGGCTCAGTGTATCTTGCGCAGGGCGAGGGCGCGAAGGCGCTCGAGCAGTTCCAGCGTCTTCAGCCAAGCGACGAATCGGAGGCGCGCCAAGCCTCGCTCAACGGCCAAGGCGATGCGCACATGGTGATGGGGCAGGCCGAGGAGGCGAGTCGCTGCTATCAAGAAGCGTGGGCGATGGGGCCTGAGGATCAGGGCGGCTCGTATGCGCTCTATCAATTGGGTCGGCTCAAGCTGCAAGCTGGAAAGACGGGCGAGGCGATGGAGTCATTTCGACAGGTGATCGGCCGCGGAACGCCAGCACGGGCCGATCCGTTGGCCGCCGATGCGCGCTTGGCACTCGCGGCCGCACTGCTCTCCGATGCGCAGCCGGAACAGGCCCGTCAGGAATTGGAACGCTTGCGAACGCTCGCACCCGAGAGCACGCAGGCAGCCCGGGCGGGCTATTACCTCGCTCTGCTGGCATTGCGCGAAGCGCATGATCCGGACGCCCGGCGCTTTTGCCAGGACGTGATCCAGCGAGCCCCTTATTCAGAGGAAGCGATTCAGGCCCGCTTACTGCTCGCCGATTTGGCCGTGGAGCAGGGCACGCCCGAGCAGGTCCTGACCACCTTGCCGAAGCTGTTTGACGAGTTGCAGTTGCCCAACGATGAGTCCGTTTCTTCCGGCGTGCGGGACGACTATCGCGGACGGCTCGCCAAAAAGTTCGGCGATCTGGCGCAGCAGGCGCGCGCGTGCGCGCACACGATTCATTGGTATGAGCTGGCGTGGGACGCGTGGCCGGCGTTGCGCGGCGAGCTCGACTATCGCATCGCGTCCTGCTATGAGCAGGTGGGCGATCAGCCCCTGGCGGTGCACCGCTACCGCGCCATCTCGCACGCTCCCTGGCAGGTGCGCGGGCAGCTTGCCGCGGCGAAGCTGATGGAGCGCGACCAGCAATGGCAAGAAGCGATGGCGATCTACAAGACGATTACGCAACAACCGGTTCCGGAGGCGAAGATCGCGAAGGAACGGCTTGCGCTGCTTGAGCGCTCGCAACTAGTCCATAGTCAATAGTCAATAGTCGATAGCACATCGGTCTGTCAACTATGGTCTATGGACTATGGACTTCTTTTAGCAGGAGGGGATATGCCAGAAAACGTGCTCCATCTGATTCTGCAGGCCGGCGGCGTCGTGAAACTGGTGCTCCTGATCTTGCTGGTGTTCTCCGTCGTCTCATGGGCGATTATCGTCTACAAGCATCACGTGCTGTCGCTGGCGGCCCGGCAGTCCGACGCATTTGTGAAGGCGTTCCGAGCCGCCCGCAATGCGCGCGACACCAAGGAGCTGGCGGCCGCTGCCAAGCGGTTGGACGCCAGCCCCTTGGCCAATGTGTTTCTCTCGGTGCAGGCCGAGGGCAGCCGGATCAGCCGCGAAGAAACCCGTCGGGCGCTGAAACGCTATACCACGCTGGAGGCGGCCATCCTGGAATCGCACCTGACGTTCTTGGCGACCACCGGCTCGACGACGCCATTCATCGGCTTGTTTGGCACGGTGTGGGGGATTATGAACGCGTTTCGCAGCATCGGCGCGGCCGGTTCGGCCTCGCTCGCGGTGGTGGCCCCGGGCATTGCGGAGGCGCTGGTGACCACCGCCGCCGGCTTGGCCGCGGCCATTCCGGCGGTGATCGCGTACAATTATTATCTGAGCCGCACCCGGCGCATGATCATTGAGATGGACGATTTTGCCGAAGAGTTGTTGGAGTTTTTCTCTCGATGATCTCCGGCGATCGGTCGCGGGGGGCGATGGCGGAGATCAACGTCACGCCGCTGGTGGATGTGATGCTGGTGCTGCTGATCATTTTCATGGTCACCGCCCCGCTGCTGCAGCAGGGTCTTGACGTGAATGTCACGCTGCCCAAAGCCCAGGCCAACGATGTGCAAGCGCCCGGCCGCACGCAACTGGTGATCACGCTCACCAAGGAGCATCTGGTGTACGTGAACAAAGAGTTGATGACCCTCAAAGAACTTCGTAGTACACTAAGCCGTGCGCATGGCGAAACGCCGGTGATCATCCGCGCGGATCGCTACGCGTATGTGGACAAGCTCATTGAGTTGTGGGATTTATGCCGTCAAGCGGGGTTGCGCGAGGTGCGGATTGCGACGCTGCCTGAATAGGTGAGAGGTGCGAGGAGGGCTGATGATCATTGAGATTGGAATTGTGGCGGGGGAGATTTGGCATTATCTGGACGAGCACGGGGATGCGTCATTTACCGACGTGATCAAGAGCATTGATCGGTCTCGCGAGATCGCCCTCATGAGTTTGGGGTGGCTCGGGCGGGAAGGCCATGTGATTGTGCGCCAAGAAGGCCGCGAGCTGCGAGTGGCCCTACGTAACACGGTGAAAGGTGAAAGGTGAAGGGTATAAAAAAGAAGCAATGCGTGGTGGTGCTGGTGACATGCCCGAACAGGGTGCCGGCGAAGCGGCTGGCCGCGGCGTTGGTCTCCAAGCGGCTGGCGGCCTGCGTGAACATCGTGCCTGGGCTTGAGTCGTTGTTTCGGTGGGACAGCAAGATGGACCGTGCGAAGGAAGTCTTGCTGATCATCAAAACCACCGCCAAGCGGCTTCCCGCCCTCCAACGGGCCGTGCTCGCCCTCCATCCCTACGACGTGCCGGAAATCATCGCCCTGCCCATCATCGCCGGCCATCCTCCGTATCTGCGCTGGCTGCGCGACTCCGTCCACCTCCCTTGACCCCGTGAGATAGTACGATGGATTTATCTCACAGGGTTGACGCTGTCATCTTGCGTCAGGTATACTTCCTGTAGTGAACACATAAGATTTTATTACTGGCGACAAAGGCAAACCTCCCCGCCATAGAGGGTCGGCGGGGACCCGCCAATCAGTGTGGTGGGTACCGCGAGGTAGGGGCGCAAAGCTGCGGATCTCAAGGTAGACAGCCGAGCTGCCGACCAGGCACAGATGAGATCGCCGAGCTACCGAACCAGGTGCTCGGCGTTTTTTGGTTGATAGACCATATAGAGGAAGCGCATGGAGAGCAGACGAAGAGCCAGGCAGGGCGCCGCGCTGGTGGCGGTGATTGTGACGGCGCTGATTGCCTCGGTGGCGGCCTTTGGAGCGCTGCTGCTGGCGATGAGCCATGCGCAATCCGGCGGTCTGCAGGTGAAACGCCTGCGCGCCCAGTACGCCGCCGAAGCCGGCCTGGTGTGGGCCCAGCAGCAATTGTGGGCCGATCCGGCGTACTGCGGCACTCCTGATCCGCCGGCGATCAACGGGTTGAATGTGGATGTGATCGTCAGTCCTAGCCCTTGCGTCGCCGGCACGGCACACCGAATCCAAGCGAAGGTGACATACTAATGAGGAACGCTCGGGGGTTTACGTTGAACGAGGTGATGGTGACCGTTATCATCGTGGGCATTCTGGCCTCGATTGCTATTCCGAGCTATCGCAAGACGATCGAGCGCGGCTATCACCGCACGGCGCAGGATCTGCTGATGGCCATCTACAATGGGGAGCGCGCCTATTTCTTTGTGAATGATAAGTACCAACCCGTGGCTCAAGGGGCGAACATGGACACATGGCGCACGATTTATGTGGATAATCCCGACATCGGTTCGATCCCTGTGACATTTTCTGTGGGACCTGTTTCGGGGGCGGGTACGGGGGCGACATTCACGGCCACCGCGCAGAGGGACTCAACTCATACGCTGATGATTAACCAGAATCGCGAATGGTGCGGCAACCAGCCAACCTGCTGTGCGGGATGCTCATGGAACCCATGAAGAGATCACGCGCGGGGATGACGCTGGTGGAGGTGATCGCCGCCTCGGTCTTGACGTCGCTGGTCGCCGGCGGCACGCTGATGGCCTTGACCACGGCGGTGCATCTGGCCAAGCGCTCCTCGGAGGGCGTGCAGGTGAGCCACTTAGCCCAGCAGACGCTGGAGAAGTTTCGTAATCACGTCGCGTGCGATGATGCCTGGTTTGATGCTGCCTGTGCGCCCACCACGCTGCCACCGGCGAACACACCCGATTTGCTGCCAGATGGACCGGTGAAGGACCATGGCGGTACGCGGCTCTATACGGTGGCACCAGCAGATTGTGATGGAGTGGGAGGCGTGGGGGATTGTTTGCGCATGGACGTCACCGTACACTGGAACCCACCCCAATGAAGAAAATGAATCGCGGCGTGACGTTGATGGAGCTGGTCGTCGCCTCCACCATCTCGCTGGTGGTCATCTTGGCGGTGGGGCAGCTCGATGTTACCCGCATCCTCTTGTCGGAGCAGGTGCGCCAGAGCGCCGGGCCGGGCTCGGAGGCGCGGCTGGCCATGGCGCAGTTCGTGCGGGACGCCCAACAGGCCGATCGGGTCAATGTGATCAGCGAAACGGATGTGCAATTGCGCATTCCGCAGCCGTGCGCGGACCTGGCCTGCACCTGCACCAACGACGTGCCGCTGCCGGCGTGCTTGGACGCCGCGACCGCCTACCGCTGGGTGGAATACAAGCTCGCCGATACCGAGATTCGCCTCTACGATGCCACCGGCTGTGGGATCAATCAGAAGTTTCTCGACATCAAGCAGCCGGGCGGGTTTGCGGTGGAGTATCTCGATGCCGTCGCCCAGGCTCCCCCAGGCGGGGAGCCGTTTTCGGGCAGTCCGGATGATAACAACGTGCTGTCGATCACGGTCACGACGGCGAACCCGTCAGCCCAAGAGATGACCTATGTCAACACCGTCACCCTGCGTGCAGGAACCTACACCAACGTCAACGCGAGCGGCGGCGATTCCGGCTCGGGGCTAGATGTGCAGGGTGTCAGCGCCCCGCCGCCGCCATGTGTTTAAAAGGAGTGAGGCAAATGAAACAGATGAGATTTTCATGGAAAGGCTGGCTCACCCCGGTGTTCTTGCTGGGCACGGTGGCCTATGCCATCGCGGAGGATCTCACCCTGACCACCTACTACCCCTCCCCCCGCGGCGTCTACAACGAGCTGCGCACCAGCGGGGATGTGAGTGTAGGAACTCTCACGCCCCCAGCCAACGCGGCGAGGTTGCACGTCACTCAACCCGCTGGGGGGCCGCCAGCCGTGCAGGTGGCTGTCGGAAGCAATGCAGCGGGTTTTGTCGTGGATGCCGGCGGCAACGTCGGGATCGGGGTGGTGCCCTCCCATGACACACTGGAGGTTGTTCAGAATGTTATGGTACCAGCAGGAATTACCATTGACACGGCACGATCAGCGGGAAGTCCGCAGCTTGGATTTCGTCGGCTGAATAGTATAAAATTCGCCATTGGAGTGGATGCCGCTGATGATAAATTTAAGATTGGCGGCACTGATGTGACGAGTGCTCATCTGACGATTGACGGTGCCGGCAACGTCGGCATCGGGACGACGGCGCCAGATGAAAAATTGGTCGTTGAGACGACAATGAACAACGACGGGATCTCCATTCGAAACGCGGCCGGAAACAGCAGCTATCTCCGCTTTTTTGATGGGGTCGGGATCGGCAGCCAGCTCCACTACATACCCCGGAACGACATGGTACCCCGGAAGGACACGTTGTCGCTCGGATCGGGAGAGCTGGCGTTCGCCACCGGTGATGTGCCCGCATTTCCGGCGGAGCGGATGCGCATTAATGAGACTGGCAACGTCGGCATCGGGACGACTGCACCACTTCATAAGCTGGATGTGCACGGCACCATGAGTTTGGCGCCGGACACTAAGGCTCAGTTATTGTTGGGTCGGTTTGATGCCGCCTACCCGTATGCCTATCTCGTTGCAGAAGGTGGGGGCGCTAATGAAGCGGGGATGATCTTTCGCACAACGGGTCAAGATGTGGCTGGCTTTGGAATATGGGACCGCATGACGATTACCAGCGATGGCAACGTCGGCGTCGGGATCATTCCGGTCAGCAGCTCGGCGACGAGATTACATGTCCGGGCCCCTGTCGGAAACGGCACCTATGCGATTCGAGCCGACAACCCGGAGGTCCTCGGCACCGCGATCCGAGCCAGCGCCACCGGCGCCAACGGTACAGCGCTCGAGGCCATTGGCCCTGTGACGGTCGCAGGGAACGTCTCGGTGACTGGCACCATCACGGCCAGCTCATCCCGGACCCTGAAAACGGATATTACCTACCTGAATTCACAAGACTATCGTGGGATTTTGAAGAGCCTTGACGCCGCGCATCCGGTGACCTATCACTTAAAAGACCATGATTCGTTTACCTCCAAACCGCACCTCGGCGTGATTGCGGAAGAAGCGCCGGACGAGATTACTACCGAGGATAAGAAAGCGATCAGCTATTCGGATTATCTGGGATTTCTGCTGGCGGCGATGAAGGCGCAGCAGGAGCAGATCAAACAGTTGCAAGGCGAGGTGCAGCGGCTGCAGGATCGGGTCCAGACCGGGGAGGGACGCGAGCCATGAGGACCCGTTGGCGCCCATGGGTTGTGGCCATGTGGCTGGGCCTGGTCGCTCTGCAGGGCACGGCCATGGCTGCCCCCTGCGGGTGCGGTAGATTCCGTCCGCCTATCTGCACCTCTGTCACCGAACGCGTGGATCGTTTGCCGTATGAGAGGACCTGGGGTTCATGTTGTGACGGCGGTCCGTGGCCGGTGCGTTTTAATCAGCTGCCGTTTTCCTATCGGGGGAGGCCGCCGTATAAGACGCTGCCTGCCATGGTGGAAGATGCGTATATGCGGTTCGACGGATGTCGCTAGAGGCTAAGGTGAGAGGACGCGGCTCATGCTGAAACAAGAGAGTGTGGGACTGGTGATTCGGCAGGGAGCGGTGGAGGTGGCCGTGCTCTCCGGTGGGCTGTGTGGCAAGAGGTCAGAGGCTTCTAATAAACGAGTGATTGTGAAGTTTGGCGATCAGCCGCTGATCGGCGGTATAGAAGGGAACCTCGAGATGTTGCGCCAGTTGCACGTACAGGGCGTCGTAGAACGTCACACGATTCGTCGCAGCCAGGGTGATGGTGGCTGCCACCAGCTCTGGGGAAGGCGCGATCAGGTCCACCTCCAGCTCGTACAATCGCGCCACGCAACTCCTGATATCGGAGACACGAAAGATTGGGTGATGGAGGAGGACGTTCGATACCTCATAGACAAGCAAATCAGGGGCGAGGAGGGTCGCCTGCCCGCTGGCGTGATCTTCAAGCAGACGATGCGCGGCCGGCGAGCCGGCTTCTTCGACGAACCACTTGACGGCGACCGAGGCGTCAATTACGGGCACTACGACTTCTCCCGGAGCCTGCGGAGGACCTCAACGGAGTTCCATCCAGCAGGAGCCTTGCGACGCAAGCGGTCAATCGCGTGGATCGCTCGCACAATCTTTTCTCGATCGCGGACTTTCAATCGCAACACCTCGTCTACCGTTGCCTTCATATGCTTCTCCTGGTTACCTTCTCTCTTATTACCGTATCATGGTGGGAGTGCGGCTGTCAAGGCGGTGAGTGAGTCAGCAGGAGAACGATGATGGCGCGAGAACACGTGGGATTGGTGATTCGGCAGGGCGCGGTGGAGGTGGCCGTGCTCTCCGGCGGGCTGCTGGGAGGGGCGACGCTGCTGCGGCAGGCGCGGATTCCCCTGCCTGCGCCGCGCACGGAAGAACTTCAGGGATCGGCGCGGCAGGCAGGGGTCGCGGCGGGTTCCGCTGACCAGCCGGCGGAGCAGGACGAGCGGGTCATCCAGGCCATCCGTGATGCGCTGGCTGCCTGCCAGATTTCCTCGGGTGCGAAGGTGGCGGTGGCGGTGCCGGCGAAGGACGTGCTGCTGCGCTGTTTTACACTGCCCCTGTTGCCCAGGGTCGAATGGGAGCGGGCGATTCAATTCGAGGCGCGCAAATACATTCCGTTTAAGATTGACCAACTGATCTGGAACTACCACGTGATCGAGCACCGCGCCGCCAAGCAGATGACGGTGCTCTTCACGGGCTTGCGCACCGAGCTGTATGCGCGCGTGCAAGGATGGCTAAGCGCCGCCGGCGTGACTCCTATGCTGCTGGAAGGCGTGAGCGCCAGCTTGGCCAGGGCGGTAGGAGCGGAGCGCGTGTCCTCGAAAGACGCATTTATCGCCGCGGTGGATGTGGAGAGCGACTCGGCCCACATCATCATTACCCGATCGGGCGTGCCGTATCTCTCGCGCGAGCTGAGCCTGACCGGCTCGGTCGAATCCCGAGCCGCAGCGAGGGACTCGGAGGAGCAGCGGCGGGACGTGCTCGTGAGCGAGCTGCGGCTGTCGCTGGAATTTTTCGCCCGCGAGCAAGCCGGCGCGGTGATCGAGCGGGTGCTGCTCTTCGGCGAGCAGCACACGCTCTCCTCTTGGTGCGCGGGGCTGAGCGAGCAGTTGAGTGTTCGGGTGGAGGTCGGTGCGCTGCCGGTCAAGGCGGCCCAGATGAGCATGGCCCCGTTGGAGTATGCGGCGGCGGCCGGGGTGGCGTTGGGAGGATTACGCGGAGGGCGCCCGCCGCTGGAGCTGCTCGCGCGCGCCGCGGCGCCGCGATCTGCGATGTCAAGCCCCTCGGCGCTGCTAGCCCAGTCACCGCAGCTTGTCAAGGCGCTGGCCAGGCCGGTGGCGATCCAACTGGGCGTGGCGCTGGGGGTGCTGGCCTGCATGGGGGTCGTCACCCATCGCCAGGTGGCCGATGCGAACGCGCGCGCTTCGCGGGTGGTCCGCACCGTGCCTGATGTGGGCTGGGGCTTGCAGGCCACCGCGCGGCCCGAGCTGGAGACGCGGCAGCAGCAGATCAACGTGCGCCTGGGCTTCCTGCGCGCGGCGACGCAGCAGCGCGTCTTCGTCGTCGAGAAATTGGATGCGTTGGCGAAGCTGCTGCCCGACGGCGTGTGGCTGGAGCAGGTGGAGTACCAGGACAAGCTGGAGCAAACCGGGCGCACTGAGCCCTCGCTCGTGATTCGAGGGGCGTGTTTCCTGCCGGGTGAGGGCGATTCGTTGCGCGCCGTCAGCACGTTGCTGCAACGGCTCAAGCAAGACGCGGGCCTGCTCCGAGGATTTGCCACAGCCCAGATCAGCCAAACGATGGAAGCGATGAATCCGACCCGGCGCTACGCGTATCGGACCTTTCAGCTCAACTGCCAAGCCGAGCGGAGGGCGTTCTGATGGTGAAACCGTCCCTGATTACCGGCGCGATCGTGCTTGCATTCGCCTGGCACGTGGGCTATCATCACTACCAAGAGAGCCAGCACGCCATTGCGACGATTGCGCGGCACCTGCGCGAGGAGCAAGCCACCCAGGCGTTGCGGGCAGGGGTGGCTCAGTCATTGGGCGAGTTGGAGCAGTTCCGCCGGCAATTGTCGCCGGCGCGGGATACGGAGTGGCTCGTGGGAGAAGTGAGCCGGCTGGCCCAGGACGCCGGCATCCGACTGAGCGCCATCGTGCAGCAAGAGCCTCGCACCGTTCAAGGATTTACCCATCTCGCGGTCACCCTGCAGGTCAACGCCTCCTATCATCAACTCGGTCAATTCGTCAGCACACTCGAGAACGCCCCGGTCTTCTTGCGGGTGGATGAGGTCACCCTGGATCGCAAAGACCAGGAGGGGGCGAGCGTGCGCATGACCGTCAGCACCTTATATATGCCCCATGAAAAAAACCACACGTGAGCTGCTGATTGTGCTGGGACTGCTGGGCGTGTTGCTCGCCCTGCTGCTGCCGCGGCTGCGGCAGACGTCCGGGCGCGAACCCTCCGCGCAGGTGATCGCGTCTACTCCTCAGGCGGTCGCAACCCCGCCAGCGGCGGAGGTCGCACAGCCGCTGCCGATACCACCGGCTGCCGTGCGTCCGTCCTATACCGCAGAGGCGGCTGCGAGACGAGATCCTATGGTGAGCCTATTGCCTGATCAAACTCAGGCGTCTGAATCTCCTGCCACAGGCCGCACGCCATCGGACAACACCGCATGGCGCGCCCCGCCTGTTGGCGGGGCGCTGTCCGTGGAAGGGATGGTGTGGGGCCCTGCGCGCACGCAGGCGCTGATTAACGGCACACTGTATGAGGTGGGGGATGCGGTGGAGGGAGCGCGCATTGTGTCGATTGAACGCGAAGGCGTGACGGTGGAACGAGACGGCGTGCAGGTGCTGGTCACAACCCCGCCGCCGGCGTCCGTCTCCAGGGCTGATCAACGCGCAGTGGGTCAAGGCACTCGATGGTATGGGCAGCCACAGGGGAGGTAGGTGCATGAACTGGAAGGTGCGTGGGGTGGTGATGCTCGTGGCCCTGCTCGGATTTTCTGGCACCGGAGCGAAAGCTATCGGAGCGGCGGAGGTGGTCCCCCCGCCAGCGGTGGAGGATGCGGAGGAGGTGGAGAAGACGATCTCCATGGATTTTCAGGAGGCCGGCCTGAAAGACGTGCTGAAAGTGTTTTCCCAGCAGACGGGCATCAATGTGATTGCGGGCGCCGACGTCGAAGATCGCAAGGTGACGATCTATTTCGAGGACGTCTCTCCGATGGATGCGCTCGATCAAATCCTGCGCGTCTCGGGGCTGGTCTATGAGCGGCCGCTCGGCAGCCAAATCTACGTCGTCAAGCCGGCGCTTGGGGCCGATAAAGTCGCGCCCGTCACCGAAACGCGCGTGTATCGCCTGCGGTATGCGCGCGTGTCCACCTCGCGCTTGGCCAAGGCGGCGGAGGCGCTTGGCTCGCGCACGCCCTTCGAGGCGCTGCAGCTTACCCAACTCTCCACGGCCTCCGGCGGGGGCGCGGGTGGAGGAGGCGGCTCGGGGGGAGGAGGCGCATCCTTCGGGGGAGGGAGCGGCGGTACCGGCGGCGGGGCTGAGAAAGAGATCGGCATCGACAAGGTGATTCAGGAGCTGCTCACCGAGCAGGGCAAGGTAGCGGTGGATGAGCGGACCAACAGCCTCATCATCAGCGACGTGCCGGCGAACTTCGCGCGCATCGAGACGGCGCTGAATGCGCTGGATATCCGCACGGCGCAAATTTTGATTGAAGCTGAAGTGCTGGAAACCAATTTGGCGAAGCTGAAGGATTTGGGCGTTGAATGGGGGACGAGCGGGGAATTTTTTAAGGTCACGCCCGCCAAGCGCGCGACGCGATTTCCACTGGCGCCGTTCTTCGGCGATGATGTGCTCACCAAAGGCGACACCCCCATTGGGATGACGATGGGGACGTTTGACAGCTCCAAGGCGGTCGCGTCGCTCCAGGCGCTGGAGCGGGACACCGATACCAAAATCTTGGCGCGGCCCAAGGTGCTCACGCTGGATAACGAGAGCGCCGTCATTCGGCTCACCAGCCAGCAGGCGATCGGCTTCCAGACCACCACGGGGGTGGTCTCCGGCACCACCGGCGGGGCACCTGAGCGCACGACGACGGGCGTGATTCTCGTCGTCACCCCGCAGGTCAACGACGACGGCTATATCACGATGCTGGTGGAGCCTTCGGTGACAAAGGTGGTGGCGTCGACCATCACGCCGCCCACCTCGGTGGGGGGGACGGTGTTTGATCCCAAGTCCAGGAGCGCCCGGTCGATGGTGCGCATTCGCAACGGCGATACGCTGGTGATCGGCGGATTGATTGATCGCAGCGAGGAGCACGGCCTCAAGGCGGTGCCGGTGCTCTCAGGGATTCCGATTTTTGGTGAGGTGTTTAAAAACCGCGAGGTGAACGATACGGCGACGGAGCTGATCGTGTTTGTCACACCGCGCATTCTGTCGGAGCCGGCCGCCGCGTTAGCACAGATGGGGCCAGTTCCCGCGCTGTCACGCGAGCAAGCGCCCGCCCGCTCGCGGCAAGAATCGATGGAGCAGGCGCTGAACAGTCTTGATCAACCTTGAGGAACCAGTAGGTAGAAGGAAAAGATGCTCAAACTGGGAGATAAACTCGGAGACGCGCTGGTCAAGTGCGGGTTGGTGACCCGCGAGCAACTGGCCAAGGCGCTGGAGGTGCAGCGCGGCACCACCAAGCGCATCGGCGAGGTGCTGGTGGAGCTTGGCCTGGTCAATGAGCTTGACATCGCCTCCGCCCTGGGCAAGCAACTCAACATTCCCTATACCAGCCGCGTGTCCGAACTGCTCACTCCCGGCAAGGGGGCCGAGAGCCTGGACGCCCTCGTGCCGGAGGAGTTTGCCCGCCAGCACCTGGTGCTGCTGCTCTCGCGGCATTTAAACTCGGTGACCGTCGCGTGTGTGGATCCGCTTGATCTGATCACGATGGATAGTCTGAGCCGGCTCACCGGCTGCGAGATCAATCCGGTGGTGACGACGAAGGCCGACTTAGAGCAGGCCATCAACGCCTTCTACGGCGAAGATTCCATGCTGAAAGAGGCGATCGGCCGCTCGTACCAGCAGGGGGATGAGGACGCCGCGCCGGAAGAGGCGCTGCTGAGCCTGGATCGGCTCAAAGAGGCCGCGGAAGAGGCGCCGGTCATCCGGTTGGTGGATCTGATCATCCGCCAGGCGATCAAGGAGCGCGCCAGCGACATCCATATCGAGCCGTTCCGCGAGAAGATCAGCCTGCGCTACCGCATTGACGGCGTGCTGTACGAGATTTCGCCGCCCGCCCGGCAGTTCCATGCGGCGATTATCTCGCGCATCAAGATTTTGTGCAAGCTCGACATCGCCGAAAAGCGTCTGCCACAGGACGGCGGCTTCATGATGGCGATGGAAGGCCAGACCGTCGATTTCCGTGTGTCGGTGATCCCCACGATCTACGGCGAGAAGGTGGTGACCCGGATTCTCAAGAAATCCCCGGAGCTGCTCGATCTGGGCCAGTTGGGGTTTGAGGCGCGGGAATTGGAGCTGTTTCACCAGGCGATCAAGGATCCCTACGGCCTGGTGCTGCTGACCGGCCCCACCGGCTCGGGGAAAACGACCACGCTGTATGCGGCGCTGAGCGAGATCAAGTCGCCCAAGAAGAACATCATCACCATTGAGGACCCGGTGGAATACCGGTTGGAGGGGGTCAATCAGGTGCAGATCAAGCCGGCGATCGGCCTCACGTTTGCGGCGGGGATGCGCTCCTTCTTGCGGCAAGATCCCGATATCATCATGGTGGGGGAGATTCGCGATAAGGAGACGGCGGAAATCTGCGTGCAGGCCTCGTTGACCGGGCATATGGTGTTTTCCACCGTGCACACCAACGATGCGCCCTCCGCGGTGACGCGGCTGGTGGAGATCGGGGTAGCGCCCTACCTGTTATCATCCACGCTGTCGTTGGTGGTCGCGCAGCGCCTGCTGCGGCGGCTCTGTCAGGGCTGTCGCGTGGCGTATGAGCCGCTGCCGGCGATTCGCGAGCAGTTCGGCTTGACCGAGGAGCTGCTGTATCAAGCCAAAGGCTGCGAGGCGTGTAGCCACACCGGCTACCACGGCCGCGTGGCCGTCTATGAGGTGATGGGGATGAGCCGCGACCTGCGCGATCTCATCGCCAGGGGCCTCCCGGCGCACGCCCTGAAGGAGGGCGCGGTGAAGAACGGCATGGCCACGCTGTGGCAGAGCGGGCTGAATAAAGTGCGCGCCGGCCTGACCAGCTTGGAAGAGCTTGAGAGCGTGGTGCTGTTGGATCGAGGGTGAGATGCCAAGTTATGTGTATGCGGCCAGAGACCGGCAGGGCACGCTGCAAAGCGGCCATCTCGACGCCATGGATGAGGACGAGGTGGTGACGCTGCTCCAGAATCGGGGGCTGGTCGTCACGGCGCTCTCGCGCAAGGATCTGCCGGTGGCCGGCCGCGCCGCGCAGGGCGGCCTGGCGGGCCGACGGTTGCATCACCGCGTGACCACCGATGACCAGGTGCTCTTCTGCCAGCAACTCGCCGCGATGCTCGAAGCGGGCATTCCCTTGCTTCGGAGCCTGGAAGTGCTCTCCGCCCAAGTGGAGAGCGAGTCGCTCTTGAACGCCCTCGCCCACATGCGCCAGGATATCGAGGCCGGCCGCACGTTTCGCGACGCGATGGCCAAGCATCCGCACGTCTTCTCGGCGTTTTGGCTCAACATTGTGGAGACCGGCGAGGCCAGCGGCCATTTGGCCCAGTCGCTGAATCAGTTGGCGCGGTATCTGGAGTCTGCACGAGGTCTTCAGAGCAAGGCGACGACGGCGCTCACGTACCCGATGTTTCTCTTGGTGGCGGCGACCGGCGCGGTGATGTTTTTCGCGTATTGGATCATTCCAAGATTCAGCGCCATCTTCGCCAGCTCGCACGCGCAACTCCCGTGGCTGACCACGGTGGTCATCGGCTTCAGCCACTTCGTGCGCGGCTTCTGGTGGCTGTTGGCAGCGGCTGCGGCCGGCCTGGCCTATGGCGCGCGAGCCTTTGTGCGGACCGATGAAGGCCGATGGCTGGTGGACCGGCTTGTGCTGAAGATTCCGGTGTTTGATCGGTTATTCCTCCAGCTTCAGTTGGCGCAGTTTGCCCGCGGGCTTGGCACGCTGCTAGAGAGCGGGGTCCCGATTTTGTATAGCCTGGAGATCATGGAGCGCAGCGCCACCAATAAAGTGTATGGGCAGGCGATCGGCGAGCTGAAAGAATTCGTCAAAGAAGGCAAGACGATGGCCGGCCCCATGGAGCGCGCCGGGGTGTTCCCCCCCATGATGGTGCAGATGGTGCAAGTGGGGGAGGAGATTGGCGAGCTGGCCAAGATGCTCAGCCGCGTGGCCGACTATTACGAGGAGCGGCTCGCCACCTTTGTGGCCCGCCTGACGAGTCTGTTTGAGCCGATCGCCATCGTGGTGATGGCGGTGGTCGTCGGCGTCTTAGTCATTTCGATGTTTTTGCCGATCTTCAGCATGGCCGGTTCATTCCGGGCCAGCTAATTCATGACGAGAGGAGAGAAGACGATGTGCCACACGACAGTGCGGAATGCGGAATGCGGGATGCGGAGTAAAAGACGAGTCAATCCAAAATCCAAAATCCAAAATCCAAAATGTTCAAGGGGGTTTACCCTGCTTGAGCTGATGATGGTGGTGATTATCGTTGGCATCTTGGCGGCTCTCGCCCTGCCGCAATTCATGAAAACCAGCGAGAAGGCTCGTGGTGCCGAAGCGACCAATGAGCTTGGAGCGCTGCGCACCTCCATTGGGCGTTTTTGTCTTGAAAAGAATGGGACAGCTCCGGGAAACTTTAATGTCTTGGACGTAGAGAATCCTGATAATAGTGGTGGTGGCGATCCCACCCCGGATTGGAACTACACATTTCCAACGGTTGCCTGTACCACCAATCCAATCACGGTCACGAATCTTCGAGCGACACGTATGCTCGGGCCATGTGCGACCAGCACTATTACCTGGAATCAGGCGACAGGGGTGTTCGACTATGTATGGGCGGGGCAATGCCGGTGAAATTGGCAACGGGGTTATAGACAATGGGTTCAAGTCTGGGATTGTAGGTTGGTAGAGGGAAAGGCAGGAAAGGGGGGACGGATGCGGATGATCTGGTATCTCTTGAGCGCGCTCTGTGTCGTGTTTGGCCTGCTGTGTCTGGTGACCCCGCGGACCGTGCACCGTCTGAATGCGGCCCTGAACCGGAGCGTGACCTCGCTCAACGATGTCCTCACGCGCCACCCCCGCCTCTTAGGCGCGGCGCTGCTTGCCGTGAGCGTACTCTTCTTCCGCCTTGCCCGCCTGCTCTCGAGCTAGCCCACCTGTACACCGTCTTTCGACTGTGCTACACTAACCGACTGAAGCGTCAGATGTTGGGGCAGTAGCTCAGCTGGGAGAGCGCAACAATCGCACTGTTGAGGCCCGGGGTTCGATCCCCCGCTGCTCCATAAGCTGAACGTAAAGAAGGAAGAGATGGCAAAAGTAAAAGAGATTTTTATCAGCGTTGAGGCGCAGGAAACGCGCATCGCGATTACCGAAGACAAGCGCTTGGAAGAGTTTTACGTCGAGCGCATCGATGATGCGCGGCTGGTGGGCAGCATCTACAAAGGCCGCATCAGCTCCATCGTGCCGGGCATCGGCGCGGCGTTTGTGGACATCGGGTTGCCGAAGAACGGGTTCTTGTACGTGGCGGATATTATTGAGCCGTCGTCCGATGAAGAGGCGATTTTGGAAGGCGAGCCGGCGCATCACCGCGGGGAGGCCAAGCGGCGCTCGCGCATCGAAGAGCTGGTGAAACCCAACCAGGATATTCTGGTGCAGGTGCTGAAAGAGCCGCTCGGCACCAAGGGCGCGCGCCTGACCAGCCACATCAGCCTGGCCGGGCGGTATCTGGTGCTGATGTGCCACGATCCGCGACTGGGCATCTCCAAGCGGATCGAAGACCAGAAAGAGCGCGCGCGCATCCGCGACATCTTGGGGCCGCTGCGGCCCTCGCCGGACACGGGGCTGATCGTGCGCACTGCCGGCATGGGCAAGGGGGAAAAAGAATTCGATCGCGACGCGAAATATCTCGCGCAGTTGTGGCAGCAGATCAAGCGGGCCGAGCATAAGGCGAACGCCCCGGCGGGCGTGTATCAGGAATACGACTTAGCGCTTCGGATCATCCGCGACAGCTTCACGGAAGACGTGCACCGGGTGATGGTGGATTCGAGAATCGAGCTGCGCCGCGTGGCGAAATTTTTGCACACGCTGATGCCGGGGGTGCGGGTGCATCTGGATTTGTACCAAGGGGAAGAGCCGCTCTTCGAGCGCGAGGGGTTGGAAGAGCAGATCGCCACGCTCTTTGATAAGAAGGTGTCGCTGCCCTCCGGCGGGGGCATCGTCGTGGAGCAGACCGAGGCGATGGTGGTGATCGATGTCAACAGCGCCCACTTTGTCGGCAAGCGCAACTTAGAGGACACGGCGTTCCAGGTGAACAAAGAGGCCGCGGTGGAGGTCGCGCGGCAGCTGCGCCTGCGGGACGTGGGCGGTATCGTGGCGATTGATTTTATCGACATGGAGCATCAGGAGCATCGGCACGAGCTGATGCGCCTCCTCGAGCAGTCCCTGGAGCGCGACCGCGCCAAAACCAATCTCGTGTCGTTTTCTGAAATTTGCGTGGCGGAACTCACGCGCCAGCGCATGCGCCGCTCCATGGAAACCGTCTCGCATCAGACCTGCCCCTACTGCGCCGGGCGCGGCACGGTGAAATCGGTGGTGACGGTGGCCATTCAGGCCATCCGGCAGATCAAGCGCAGCCTCAAGCAGGCGCGCAATAAGACGCTGGAGCTGTTCGTGCATCCGCAGGTCGCCTTGCGGCTGCTGCAGGAGGATCGGCCGTCCCTCAGCGCCATTGAGGCGCAGACGCGCTCGCGCATCCTCATCATGTCGGATCCGACCCTGCACGTGGAGCAGATCAAAGTGCAAGTGTCCCCCTAGACATCGCGGCCAACTTGCGCTATCCTAATACGCGATGAAAAAAGAGTCTTCGATGTACGCAATTGTTGAGGTCGGCGGACGGCAATGGCGGGTGGAGCCCGGCAGCCGGCTGATGGTCAACCGTGTGGCGGCCAAGCAAGGCAGCCACTACGTGGTCGACCGGGTGCTGTATGCCGGTGATGGGAAGAACACCCGGCACATCGGCCGGCCCTATTGTGAGGGGGCGAAGGTGGTCTGCGAAGTGCTGGAACACCGCAAGGGTTCGAAGGTCATCAACTATAAGTTTCGCCGTCGAGAAAACTACCGCCGCACGCGCGGCCACCGGCAGCTCCTCACCGCATTACTTGTGAAAGAAATAAGTGTAGGGTGAGCTTGTAGATATTTTACCCAGAATTGGGAGTGGAGAATGGCGCATACAAAAGGTCAAGGCTCGACGCGGAATGGGCGCGACAGCCGTTCCAAACGGCTCGGCGTGAAGTGCTACGCCGGGGAACTGGTGACGGCCGGCTCCATCCTCGTGCGCCAGCGCGGCAGCCACTTCAAGCCGGGCTGGTACGTCGGCGTCGGCAGAGATTGGACCTTGTTCGCGAAGGCGAATGGCATCGTGCGGTTTCCCAAACCGCGCTTCATCGGCATCGATCCGACACCCGTCGCCTAACCGCTGTTTGTCGACCAGGCCGACATCCTCGTATACGCAGGCGCTGGGGGCAATGGGTGCGCGGCCATGGCCAAACAGCCCTTCAGCCGCTATCCTAGTCCCTCCGGGGGCGACGGCGGCCGTGGGGGTGATGTGGCCGTGGTGGCCGATCCGCAATTAGCGACCCTTCTCGATTTTCACTATCGGCATATCTTTCGCGCCGGCCGCGGCGCGCATGGGCGCGGCAACACCAAAGCCGGCAAGCGCGGGGAAGACTGCCTCATTCGCCTGCCGTTGGGCACCGAGGTGCGCGACCTGGAGACCGCTCAGGTGCTGGTCGATGTGCTCAAGCCAGATCAGCAGCTTCTGGTTGCGCGCGGCGGGCGCGGGGGCCCTGGCAGCGCGAGTGCGCGACAAGCCAGCTCCGGCCGGCCAGGGCAAAAGCGCTCCCTGCGCTTGGAGCTGAAGCTGATCGCCGATGTGGGCCTCATCGGCGTGCCGAATGCCGGCAAGTCGTCGCTGCTGGCGCGCCTGTCCATGGCGCGGCCGAAGATTGCGTCCTATCCGTTTACGACGCGCTCGCCGGTGCTGGGCGTGGTCCAGGCGGGCGAGGGCCGCTCGTTTGTCGCGTGTGATATTCCCGGATTGATTGAGGGCGCGCACACCGGCCGCGGCCTGGGCACGCAGTTCTTGCGGCACATCGAGCGCACGCGCCTCTTGCTCCACATCGTGGACCTGGCGGCCGTCGATGGCACCGATCCCCTCGAGGCGATCCGCCAGGTCAACGCGGAGCTGGCCGCGCACAATCCGGTGTTGGCGGCGCGCCCGCAGTTGCTCGTCGGCAATAAAATGGATCTGCCGGAGGCGGCGGCTCATCTCCGCCGCGTGCGGAGTGCGCTGGGACGCGAGGTGTGGCCCATCTCGTGCGCCACGAAGGCCGGCATCGCCGCACTGGTTCAGGCCACATGGAAGCAGTTGCATGGGCTGCCACATGTATAAACGCGTGGTCGTCAAAATCGGCGCGAGCATTCTCACCGATGCGCGCGGCCAGCCCAACGAAGCCCGTCTCGCGCATCTGGCCGAGCAGGTGGCCTCCGCCATGGCGCAGCGCCATGAAGTGCTGGTGGTCAGCTCAGGGGCGATTGCGTGGGGCATGGCTCGCTTGGAGCTGACGCGGCGCCCGAAAGCGCTGCCCACCTTGCAGGCGTGCGCGGCGATTGGGCAGGGCGCCTTGATGCGCTCGTACAGCCACGCCTTCGCTCCCTACGGCGTGCCGGTGGCCCAAGTGCTCTTGACCCAAGCCGATTTTACCGATCGCCGGCGCTGCCAGAATGCCCGCCACACGCTGCGTGAGCTGTTGAAGCGCCGCGCCGTGCCCGTGATGAACGAGAACGACGTCGTCGCGGTGGAGGAGATTGCCTTCGGCGACAACGATCAGCTCTCCGCGTATATCGCACGGTTGGTCCATGCGCAGTTACTGCTCGTGCTCTCGGATGTGGACGGGCTGCTGCATCAGGGCCGGGTGGTCGCGCGGGTCGACCGGCTCGATCACCGCCATCAGGCAATGGCGATGGGCCATTCCCGCGAGACGACCACCGGCGGCATGGCCTCCAAGCTCTCGGCGGCGCGCCTGGTCACGCGCGCGGGCATTCCCATGGTCATTGCCAACGGCGCTACGCCGGGGATTCTGCAGGCGGTGCTCAGCGGCGCGCCCGTGGGCACGTTCTTTACCCCTCGAAGGCCGAGCCATGGACGCTGAGTCGGTGCGCGAACAGGTGCGTCGCGTCGTCGAGCAGGCCAAGCGCGCCTCTGCGGTCGTGGCCAAGGCGTCCACCGATCAGAAGCACGCGGCGCTGCAGGCCATGGCGCATGCGCTGCGCGCGTGGCGGCGGCAGATTCTGGAGGCCAACCGCCAGGACGTGGAAGCCGCGCCCCGACATCAGTCGGGGCTGGTGGATCGCCTGACGCTGACCGATGCGCGTCTGGAGGAGATGATCGCCTCGATCGAGGCGGTGATCCGTTTGCCCGATCCGGTTGGCCAGGTGATCAAGGGCTGGGAGCAGCCCAACGGCTTGAAGATTCAGAAGGTGCGCGTGCCGATCGGCGTGATCGGCATCATCTATGAATCGCGGCCGAACGTGACCAGCGAATGCGCCTCGCTGTGCGTCAAAAGCGGCAACGCCGTCGTGCTGCGCGGCGGGGCCGAGTCGTTTCGGTCCAATCAAGCGATTGCCGCTGCGCTGCGCGGGGCGCTGACCTTTGCCGGGCTGCCGGAGGCGGCGATGAGCATCGTGCCGGTGGCGGATCGGGCCGGGGTGGATGCCATGCTGGAACTGGATCAGTTCATCGACGTCATCATCCCGCGCGGCGGGGAGGCGCTCATCCGCAAGATCATCGAGCACTCGCGCATTCCGGTGATCAAGCATGCCAAGGGCGTCTGCCATGTGTATGTGGACGACGAGGCGGATCTGGCGATGGCGCAGGCGATCGCGCTCAACGCCAAGTGCCAGCGCCCGGCCACCTGCAATGCGATGGAGACGCTGCTCGTGCATGAGCGCGTGGCGCAGACGTTTGTGCCGGTGATGGTCGCACGGTTGCAGGAGGCGAACGTGGAGGTGCGCGGCTGCGACAAGACGCGCGCCCTCGCGCCTGCCGTGACGCCGGCGACCGAGGACGATTGGTCTGCGGAATATCTGGATTTGATCCTCGCGGTGAAAGTCGTCGGCTCGCTGGACGAAGCGATGCAGCACATCGCGCGCTATGGGTCCGCCCACTCCGATGCGATCGTGACCTCGCATCAGGCTCACGCCGCGCGGTTTCTGGCCGAGGTGGACTCCGCGTGCGTATATGTCAACGCCTCCACTCGGTTCACCGATGGCTACCAGTTCGGGCTGGGGGCGGAAATCGGCATCAGCACCGATCGGCTCCACGCGCGCGGGCCCATGGGGCTGGAGGAGCTGACGACCTATAAATATGTCGTCCATGGCAACGGGCAGATTCGCGCATGAGAGTCGGCATACTCGGGGGCACGTTTAATCCGATTCATCTGGGCCATGTGGTGCTGGCCGAGGCGGCCCGCCAGCAGCACCGGCTGGATCAGATCTGGTTCATCCCGGCGGCGATGCCGCCGCATAAGACCGCCCGCGGGCTAGCCACCGGGGCGCATCGGCTGGCGATGGTGCGCCTGGCGGTGCGCGGGAACCCCGCGTTCAAGGTGCACGACGTGGAGCTCAGACGCGGAGGCCTCTCCTATACGCTGGAGACCGTGCGCGCGCTGCAGCCGCGCCACCCGCGCCATGTCTGGTTTTTGATCGTCGGCGCGGACATGCTGGCGGTGCGCTGGTACGGGCTGCCGGAACTGGCCAGACGCTGCACCTTCCTGGTGGCCGGCCGCGCAGGGGCAGACGTGCGCCATCGGTTTCCGCGGATGCGCCGTCTCATGATGCCGACCCTGGACATTTCTTCCTCCATGATTCGCACGGCCCTGCGCCGCGGCCAATCGGTGCGCTATCTGGTCCCCGAGGCGGTGGATCGCTATCTGCGCCGTCACCGCCTCTATCGCTCATGACGACGTCCATACTGCTCGCCTTGGTGGTTTTGATCTTTTTGTCTGCCTTGTTTTCCATGACCGAAGTGGCCTTTTTAGCCGTGAACAAGGTACGGTTGCGCCATCTGATGCAGCGCGGTTCGCCCTCTGCCAAGCGGGTCTATCATCTTCTGACGCGGCTGGACCGGGTGATCGCCACGGTGTTGGTGGGCAACAACGTGGTCAACATCACGTTCTCCGTCTTGGGCACGATGGTGCTGATCAGCCTATTTGGGGAGCAGGAGGGGGCGGTCTTGGCGGCCGTCCTCATCACGGTCGTGCTGCTGGTGTTTGGAGAGATTACGCCCAAGCTCTTCGCGGCCGGCCATGCGGATCGCGTGGCGATGTTATTGGCGTGGCCCCTCCAGGGGCTGATTCGCCTGATGAGCCCGCTCGTGTGGTTGTTTACGATGGTCAGCCACAGCTTGATCCGGGTGGTGGGCGGCCATCGGCTGAAGCGCTCGCCGCTGGTGACCGAAGAAGAGCTGAAGGTGATGATGGAGATGGGGCGGGAAGCCGGCGTGCTGGCCGAAGGGGAGTTGCGCATGCTCCACCGCATCTTCGAGTTTTCCGATTCGGTGGTGCGCGAGGTGATGGTGCCTCGCGAGGAGGTCTCGGCCATTGATCTGAGTGCTCAGCCCGACGAGGTGCTGGACGTGCTGATTGAGGAGGGGCATGCGCGAATTCCCGTCTATCGCGGTTCGCTGGATTACGTCGCCGGGGTGCTGTATGCCCGCGATGTGCTGGCGATGGTGCGGCATGGAGGGTTGTTCGTGCTGGCGGATCTGATCCGTCCCGTGGCCACAGTGCGGGAGACCAAGCGGATTGCGGAACTGCTGAGTGAATTCCAGCGCGAGAAAACGCAAATCGCCATCGTGCAGGATGCGCGCGGCCAGACCGTCGGGTTGGTGACGATCGAAGATCTGCTGGAAGAAATCGTGGGAGAGATTCAAGAGGACGCGCCCCGTTCAAAGAGTTGACAGCGCTGCAAGGCTCGTGCTAGGCTGGTCGGGGTTGTGGAGGGTCGGTTGCGTGGGAGATCGTAGACTACCAGAGGAGGGTTGATGGAGGCGTATTGCGTCAAGTGCAAGGCGAAGAAAGAGATGAAAGAAGCGAAGCAGGTCAAGATGAAGAATGGACGTCCCGCCATGAAGGGCAAGTGTCCGGATTGCGGCACCGGGTTGTACCGCATCCTCTCTACCTCTGCCGCGAGCTGATCCGTTCGTCTGTGCGTTTTGACAGTCAGCAGAAAGCGCTGATCGCGGCCTCCGCCGCGCGTGAGAAGCACGCCGAGGGGCTGGTGATCATGGATGTCCGGGAGCTCTCCGGCGTGACCGATTTCTTTGTCATCGCCACCGCCGACAGCCGCCCGCAGCTCAAGGCGATGCGCGACGCGATTGAAGATGCGCTCCTCCAATGCGGGCAGCGCCTGGAGCACGTCGAAGGCTTTCCCCAGGCTCCGCGGGCCCACGGGGCCAGAGGCCAGCGTCGGGTGGCGCGCGAAACGGCGGCCTACAACGACGGGCTGGCGTGGGTGTTGTTGGATTGCGGAAGCGTCGTCGTCCATCTGTTCGACCCGCCTGCCCGCGAGTTTTACCAACTGGAACACCTGTGGGGAGACGCCCCGCGGATTCCCCTCTGACCACGCTCACAGACCAACTCAACGCGATCCTTCGTCAGGCCGTCTTCGCCTTAGCGCAGGAAGAGCTGCCGGCGCGCTGGGAAGTGCCCAACAATGCCGCCGTGGGCGATCTCTCCTCACCGGTGGCGTTTCGCATCGCCGCACGCTGGCACCGACCGCCGACGCACGTCGCCGGCGAGCTGGTGGCCGCGCTGCAGCAGGCCCTCCACTCCTCGCCGCTGCGCGAGGCGGTGCAGCGCATTGACGCGCAGGCCGGGTTCGTCAATCTCACGCTCTCCCAGCAGACCCTCACCCAGATGGTGGCGCAGATTCTCGGTGAGGGGCCGCGGTATGGCACCAGCACGCTGGGGCAGGGCACCTCGGTGCTGATTGAATGCGTCAGCGCGAATCCCACCGGCCCCCTCAGCGTCGCGCATGGGCGCCAAGCGGCGATGGGCGATGCGCTCGCGCGCCTCCTGCGCTCGCAGGGCGCGCGCGTCGTCACCGAGTATTACGTCAATGACGAAGGCCGGCAGATCGACTTACTGGGCCAGTCGCTGCGCGCGCGCTACCTGCAGCAGCTCGGCGAGTCGGCCGCCATTCCCGAGGGCGGCTATCAAGGCGCGTATCTGGTGGAAAGCGCGGCCCGCTTGAAGCAGGCCCATCAGGCGAGCCTCATCGCGCAGCCGATGGAATGGTTCGTGCAGACCGGGGTGCAGGAGCAGCTCCAGGGCATTCAGGAGGATCTGACCCGATTCGGGTTAGTGTTTGACCGATGGACAAGCCAGCGGGACATCCGTCTCTCCGGCGCGATTGATCGCGCGCTCGAGGCGCTGCGGGCCAAGGGCTACCTGTATGAGCACGAGGGGGCGGTGTGGTTTGCCTCCACGAAATTCGGCGATGACAAAGACCGCGTGGTGCGCAAGCAGTCCGGCGAGCTGACGTATCTCGCCCCCGATATCGCGTACCATCAGCTGAAATTCCAAGAAGGGTTTGACCGGCTCATCAACCTCTGGGGGCCGGACCACCACGGCTACATTCCGCGCATCAAGGCCTCAGCGCTGGCGTTGGGGCTGCCGGCGGAGCGGCTCACGGTGCGCATCGTGCAGCTGGTCACCCTCTCGCGCTTGGGCAAGGTGGTGCCGATGTCCAAGCGTGAGGGCGAGTTTGTCACCTTCCGAGAGATTCTGGATGAAGTCGGCGTGGATGCCACGCGCTTTTTCTATTTGATGCGCACGATGGACAGCCATTTGGATTTCGATCTGGAGCTGGCGACATCGCAGTCGCAAGACAATCCCGTCTACTACATTCAATACGCCCATGCCCGCATTTGCAGCATTCTCGCGCGCGACCGAGCCGGCACCCTCCTTGCTGGCGAGGAAGTGCCGCGAGCGGGGAAGCGAGCGGCCAGCGAGAAGGGCACCGCATTCGACGGCGCGCGCTTGGTCGAGCCGGAAGAGCGGCTCGTGCTGCGGCAGTTGTTTCAATTTCCCGTCATGGTGTCGCTGGCCGCCCAGGCGCTGGAGGCGCACGGCATCACGGTCTATCTGCAGAAGCTCGCCGAGCTGTTTCACGCGTTCTACACCAAGCAGCGCGTGATCACCGAGGATGCGGCGCTGACCCGCGCCCGGCTCGCCCTCGCGCAGGCCGCGCGGATCGTGCTCGCCAACGGGCTGCAGCTCTTGGGCGTGAGCGCCCCTGAGCGGATGGAGCACAAGCAAAGCGTCCTGTGATGCTCGAGTATTGTCGGCTCTGCGTCGGGGAGCGGGTGGACCTCACGCATCTGCTGGAGCAGCTCGTGACGTTTGGCTACCAGCGCGTTGCGCACGTGGCCGATCCGGGCGATGCGGCGTTGCACGGCGGCGTGCTCGATTTGTTTCCCGCCACGTTTGAATGCCCCCTGCGCGTCGAGCTGGCCGGCTCGCGTATCGCCTCCATTCGCGGGTTTAATCCGGCCACGCTGGAAACCCTCGAGCGCCACTCGATGGCGGTCATCCTGCCGCGCCAGGTGCGCTCGCGCCCGTCTCTCTCGCTTGGTCAAGCTCCACAGGTTGATCGACCCTTCGAGGCGTGCGTCGATCTTGAGGCCGGGGACCTGGTGGTCCATGTGGACCATGGCATCGGGCGCTACGTCGGCCGAGCGATGCGGTCCAGCCCGACCGGCGACTCGGAAGCGCTGGTGCTCGAATACGCCGGAGGCGATCGGCTCTACGTCCCGCTCGATCAGCTCCACCTCGTGCACAAATACTCGAGCTTCGGGGGGCGCCGGCCGGCACTCCACACCTTAGGCGGCATGGCGTGGGAGCGCGCGAAAACCAGCGCCTACATCGCAGCGTGGACCTATGCGAAGGACCTCCTGAGCGTGCAGGCCAAACGCTTGGCGCTGCCCGGCCATGCGTGCGGGCCGGACCATGAGTGGCAGACGGCCTTCGAACGGCAGTTTCCGTATCGCGAAACGCCCGATCAGCTCACGGCGATTACGCAGGTCAAGCGCGACATGGAGCGGCCGCATCCGATGGACCGGTTGCTCTTAGGCGATGTCGGCTACGGCAAAACCGAAGTCGCCCTCCGCGCCGCGTTGAAGGCGGTGATGGATGGGCGGCAGGCCGCGGTGCTGGTGCCGACGACGATTCTCGCGTATCAGCACCATCGCACCTTCACGAAACGGTTGGAAGGCGTGCCGGTGGTCGTGGAGATGCTGTCGCGGTTTCAATCGGAGGCCCAGCAGCATCGCATCATCAAGGCGCTGCGCGAGGGCGTCTGCGATGTGGTGATCGGCACGCATCGCCTGCTCTCTAGCGATGTGCAGTGGCGCCAACTAGGGCTGCTCATCATCGACGAAGAGCAGCGCTTCGGCGTGCGCGACAAGGAGCAGCTCAAGCACTGGCGCACGCAGTTGGATGTGCTCACGCTCTCGGCCACGCCGATTCCGCGCACGCTCTATCTCGCGCTGATGGGCACGCGCGACCTCTCGCTCATCACGACCGCACCCGAGCACCGCCATCCGGTGGAGACGATGGTGACCGAGGATGAGGACGGAGCGCTGCGGCGGTGGATACGCAAGGAGCTGGGCCGCCAGGGGCAGGTGTACATCGTCCACAATCGGGTGCGCACGATCTACGCGCTGGCCACGCGCATCCAGCGGCTCGTGCCGGAGGCGCGGGTGAGCGTGGCGCACGGCCAGATGGCGGAAGAAGCGCTGGAGCAGACGATCATGGCCTTCATCGAGGGCCGGGTGGACGTGCTGGTGACGACGACGATCATCGAATCGGGGATCGATATTCCCAACGCCAACACGCTCATCATCAATCGGGCGGATCAGTTCGGCCTGGCCGAGCTGTACCAGTTGCGCGGCCGGGTGGGCCGGTTCACGCGCAAGGCGTATGCGTATTTGCTGGTGCCCAAAGGCACGGTGCTCAGCCAGGATGCCCGCGAGCGCCTGCGGGCCATCATGCAGCACACCGAGCTGGGGGCGGGCTTCAACATTGCGATGGAAGATCTGAAAATCCGTGGAGCGGGGAATGTGCTGGGTGTCGAGCAGCACGGCCACATCACGGCGGTTGGCTTCGATTTGTACTGCCGCCTGCTGCGTGAAGCCGTCGCCTATCTGCGCGCATCAGCGACAGGTCGTCTCAGTCAACCAAGAGGTATCACATGATTCGTCGTCGCCGGTGGATCCTCGTGGCCGTGTTCTTCTCACTCATCACTCAGCACTCATCACTCATCACTGTCTTTGCGGAGACCGCCAACCGCATCGTCGCCCTCGTCAACGATGAGGTGATCACCGAAGGCGATGTGCGCGCCTACATGAGCCGCGCGCTCTCCGACGCCCCGTCGAGGGCCGATGTGCAGCAGGCGGCCCTGCAGCGGCTGACGGAGGAGCGGCTCATCATTCAGGAAGCGAAACGGTTGGGTCTTGCGGTAAGCCAAGAGGACGTGCTGGAGCGGCTGCGCGCGATCAAGGGGCAATTCCAGAACAAAGACGAGTACTTGGGCATGCTCGACGAAGCGGGCATCGGCGAGGAACAGCTCAAGATCAAGCTGCGCGACCAGCTCTTCGCGCGCAAGGCGATCGAGCAGCAGGTGCGCCGCACGATTCATGTCAGCCCCAATGAAGTCGCCCAAGCCGCGTCCATCGCTCCGCCGCCGGCCGCAGAGGGGGAGATGCCGGCTGAGGAGATGTTGGTATGGCACGTGCTGGTGCGCGCAGGCGAACGGCGTTCCGCCACTGAATCGCCGGCGGACGCCCGCCGAAGTTCTAGTGGCGGGCGCTCCGTTGATGAGGCGCGGGCCTTGGCGGAGCGCGTGCGTCAGCAGGCGATGCATGGTGCTGCGCTCGATGCGCTGGCGCGCGAGCATTCCGAAGATCCGCGTGCCGCCGCTGAGGGAGGCATGCTCGGCTGGGTGCGCCGGGGGGATCTGCTGCCGGAATTGGATGCAGCCCTCGCGCAGCTCAAGGCCGATGAGGTCTCCGAGCCGATTCACACGTCGCTGGGCTTTCACGTGTTGAAAATTATCCAGCGCCGCGCGGCAGACCCGGCGCGGTCGAATCGCGCCCCGCTGACCGTTGAGCAGCAGTTGTACCAGCAAAAATTTAACGCTGCCATGAGCGCATGGGTCGACAGCCTCAAAGCCAAGGCCTACATCGAAATCCTTGATCACTAATCCATGGCCTCGTCACTCGTCACTCATCACTCATCACCGTCTTTGGTGATCACAGGCGGCGATCCGTGCGGAATCGGGCCGGAGGTGATTCTCAAAGCGCTGGCCGCACCGCGGCCGCACGGAGTGCGGCTCTTGGTCATCGGCGATTGGGCGGTGTTCGAGCGGACGGCACGCGCCTTGCATTTGCGCTGGCCGCGCGCGGTCTCCTTCCTCGACTGCCCGCATCGCGGCACCTTTCGCCCGGGGCGCACGTCCGCCGCGGCCGGGGCAGCTTCTCTCGACTATATAGAGGAAGCGATCCGGCAGTGCCGGCAAGGGAAGGCCCAGGGCATCGTAACCGCTCCAGTGACAAAGTGGGCGGTCGGCCTCGCGCGAAGCGCCTTCATCGGCCACACGGAATATTTGGCTGCGGCATTTCGCGCGAAGGCGGTGGTGATGCTGTTCGCCTCCGACCGTCTGCGCGTGGCCTTGCTGACGCGCCATGTCGCCTTGCGGCGGGTGCCCTCGCAGGTGCGCGCCGGCACGCTGTGTCAGACGGCGGCGATTGTGGCCGAGGGACTGCGCCGGCAGTTCGGCATTCGCCATCCTCGGCTGGCCATCTGCGGGCTGAATCCCCACGCCGGCGAGCACGGCTTGTTCGGCGATGAGGAACGCCGCATCGTGCAGCCGGCCCTGCGCGCGCTGGCCAAGCGGGGCATTCGCGTGGCCGGGCCGTTTGCCGCAGACGGGTTCTTCGCCCAGGCGCATGACTATGATGCGGTGCTGTGCTGGTATCACGATCAAGGGCTGATTCCGTTTAAGCTGCTCGCGCGCGATCGCGGGTGCCAGGTCACGCTGGGACTGCCGATTGTGCGCACCTCGCCGGACCATGGCAGCGCGCTCGATCTGGCCGGGCAGGGCCGCGCGCATCCTGGCTCCATGCAATATGCCATTCGCTTGGCGTCGACATTGGTGCGTCGTGCACACGCGATCTGAACTACGTGAGCTGCTCCAGGCGCATCGCCTGCGCCTCACCAAACGGCTGGGCCAAACCTACCTCGTCGATGCGCGCATCGCCTCGCGGCTGCTGGGCGCGTGCCGCTTCAGTTCGGACGACCGCGTGGTGGAAATCGGCGCCGGCCTCGGGGCGCTCACGCTGCCGCTGGCGCACATGGTGCGCCAGGTGGTTGCGCTGGAGGTGGACGCGGGCATCTGCGAGGTGCTGCGCGCGCGTGTGAGCGCGCTGCCACAGGTGGAGGTGCGCTGCGAGGATGTGCTCACCGTGGACTGGAGCCTGTATGCGGGGTGGCAGGTGATCGGGATGATCCCGTACCACATCACCTCGCCGATTCTCGTCGCCTTGAGCGAGGCGACGGCGCACCTGGCGGATATCTGGCTGGGCATGCAGCGCGAAGTGGCCCGGCGCCTGAGCGCTGCGCCCGGCACGAAAGCGTACGGCCGGCTCACCGTGCTCGCGCAATACCGGTGGGAGGTGAAGGAGCTGGTGCGGATTCCGCGCCAGCATTTCTTTCCGGTGCCGGCGGTCGAGTCGTCCTGGGTGCGGCTCTCGCCTCGCGCCACACCCGTGGCGGTGGACGACGAGGCGCTGTTCTTTGCGGTGGTGAAGGCCGCCTTTTCCCAGCGCCGCAAAACGCTTCAGAATTGCCTGGGCGAATTGGAGCAGCCCGCGCTGGATCGGTCGCAGGTCACGGCGGCGCTGGAGCGTGCCGGCCTTGAGCCTCGCATCCGCGGCGAGCAGCTCTCGCTCGACGCCTTCGCCCGCCTCTCCAACTCGATCAGCCGCTGCTAACCCCGTAAACCCTAAACTTCACTCCCTAAGACCACTGAACTGCTGGTCTTTCTCACAGCGCTATTGTATATTAGCCGTATGAAAAAAGAGCTCAAGAGCTACGCGTTCATCGACGGCAATAATCTCTACCGAGGCATTCAAAGCCTCGGCTGGAAGCTCGACTATAAAAAGTTTCGCGTCTTCCTCGAAGAAAAGTACGCCGTGAAAAAGGTGTACATGTTCATGGGATTCGTGCCTCAGTATGCCGCCATGTACAAGGATTTTTAAGAGTGGGGGTATGTGCTCATCTTCAAACCCACGTTGCCCAACGATAAAGGAGACGTGAAGGGTAACTGCGATGCCGAGATGGTGTTACAGGCGATGATTGATCTGGGGGAGTATGAGAAGGCGGTGATCGTTTCCGGCGATGGAGATTTTCACTGTCTTGTCACCTACCTCAATAAGCATGGCAAGCTCGAACAGGTGATTTGCCCCGACCATAGGAAGGCCTCAGCCCTTCTTCGGAAAGCCGTCCCTGAGAAGATTCTCTTTCTCGATCGATTCGAGAATCGACTGCGCTATGAATCGCCCCACACATGAAAAAGCCCCGCCGCAGGACAGAACCTGCGTGGGAGCCTCTTCGTGGTGACCTACGCTAAGTATATACGAGTTGGCAGTTCTTGTGAAGAGGTTTTTTTATACTCCATTTTCTGCTTCACCCTCACCCGCCTGGCCCGGGAAGGCAAGCTCCCGGCGTCGTAGCGGGGCGTTTTCTGAATTAAGTATTGTGGCACCGGAATTATCGAGATTCACTTTCAGAACGATGCGCCGTTGGCCATCCTCTCTCACTTGACCGCAACAGACCCTCCATCACGCCGCAGCCCTATGGCGGAATTTCCGCAAGGGACCGACTGGAAAATCCACGAGTTCCAAGCGGAACAACTCAAATGGAGTGCTGTTCAGCGCCACGAAGCAAATGCTAGGAGAACAGGGTTGTTCAAGTTCACCATCTATTTCCGGCGTCCGCGTTATTTTATCCGTTGGAAAAGCGGCACGCATGAACTGTCGCGTGCCATCGGGCTTTACGTCTTCCTCCGCTACCGCCGGAAGCAGGTGCTCCGCTACGACCGCGCGGCCCACACTTTCACTCTACCGGCGGTTTGCCGGCCACCACTTTTGTTGGAGCGCGCGCTTGTACTTCGTTCAGGACTGCCACCAGCGTTCGATCCGCGCGACTCGCGACTAACCTACATTAAAGTGCCGGAGGACATCGCCCAGCTTGCCGCTCAACTTCTCCGCCAGGATCTTGCATGAACAACCCCATTGCGCTCTTCGAAAACCTGAAGAAAATGTATCTGCGCTACATCAAGAGTCCGTTTGCTATCCGCTACGAAGACCTTTCCCGCGAACGGGAGAAGATGCTTGATCGCGACGGGTTCATTTGGCGCGAACCACTTATCGAACCGGTGCCCGCCTATCGCACATGCGGCCATAATTTCCGCACGATGGCGCATGGGCTTCTTGACGCGAGTTGGAGTGTGCCCGCCGTGGATGAGTTTGCAGATTTTATTGATTGCGGCCTCTTCCGCGCTGGGCTTGAGCCTTATCGTCATCAACGCGAGGCATTCGAGGAATCGGTTGTGAACGGCCGTGATGTGATTGTGACCACCGGTACCGGCTCGGGCAAAACGGAATGCTTCCTCCTGCCAATCGTGGCTGCGCTTGTTGGCGAGTCAGTAGCGTGGGGAGCACCGGGACATCACCCGGCAAATTGGAATTGGTGGAACCATTCTACGATGCAGGGCAACAGGCGCGTTTGGCAACCTCGTTTCCCACAACGTTCCAAAGAAGATGGGGCGGTTCGGCTCGCCGCGGTTCGTGCCCTCCTGCTCTACCCGCTCAATGCACTGGTGGAGGACCAGCTTCTCCGCTTGCGAGAAGCACTCGACAGTCAGCCAGCTCGAGACTGGTTAGATAACCACCGGCGCGGGAACCGCTTCTATTTTGGTCGCTACACCGGTCGCACTCCTGTTTCTGGAATCAATAACGCACAGAACAGAGATAAGCTGCGAACAGAATTGCGCGATATGGAACGCGATGCCAGGCTAGTGGTTTCGGATCCAGACGCAAAGAAATTCTTTCAGGCAATTGATCGGGACGGCGCAGAAATGTGGTCGCGCTGGGACATGCAGGACCACCCGCCGGACATCTTTATCACTAATTACTCAATGCTAAACATCATGCTCATGCGCGACATCGAGTCCGGTATCTTTGAGCAGACGCGCCGCTGGCTTGAAGCAGACCGCAGCCACGTCTTTCATCTCGTCGTTGATGAACTGCATTCCTACCGCGGCACGCCGGGAACGGAAGTTGCGTATCTGCTCCGCGTATTGCTGGACCGGCTGGGCCTTGCGCCTGACTCCGACCAGCTTCGTATCATTGCTTCAAGCGCGTCGCTGGAAAGCGGTAGTGCTGGACTGCAATACTTGGAAGGTTTCTTTGGACGTGACCGCCATCGCTTCCACGTTGTCGGCGGGTCAACGGTCAGGCCTGACCTTACCGCAATCGCCGCCGTGCAAGAGCATGCTTCGGCGTTCCGCGATTTTGGGCGCGTTGTGCGCCAGGCTGTGGACAACCTCACCACGCACGCACGGGCGTTGCACGCAGTCGTCTGCGCCGTTGCGCAACCAGAGGGAACACCGACCGAACGATTGCTTTGTGAAGTCGCTGAACGCACGCGTGCCGCCGAGTCTTTGCGCGCGGTTTGCGTCAGTCCAGCCGAGGATGGCTTGCTACCGCGCACTCCATCTCAACTTGCCGAACTGCTGTTTGCCCGAGCTCTGCCGAACGAGGAGTGCGCGGATGCGGTAGAAGGTTTTCTGACTTGTCTCACTGCTGGGAGTGCTGACGACGAAACTGCTCCGCTGCCTCTTCGTGCTCACATCTTCTTTCGCAACGTGCAGGGCGTTTGGGCATGCACAAATCCCCAGTGCTCAGAGGTCCGTGGGCGCGCTCGGCCATGCCCCGTAGGCAAACTGCACTTCCAGCCGAGGCTGAGCTGTGATTGCGGTTCGCGCGTGCTGGAATTGCTGACCTGCGAGTCTTGCGGCGAGGTCTTCTTAGGTGGCTATCGCACTCCTGATAATCCGCTAACGCCAGGTGTCTGGTATCTGAGCGCGGATCACCCGGACCTGGAGGCCGCCCCCGAGATAGCTTTTTTGGATCGCGAGTATTCGAATTATGCGGTTTACTGGCCAGCCGAGCCAGGACGGCCTCCTCTCACGCCAAATTGGCAACAAAGTTATGTACAGAGGAATTGGACGCAGGCTGGACTTTCGCCGCGTGATGGCTCAGTCGAGTTAGGTCGACCCGGAGGTTTTCTCTACCATGTTCCGGACATGCATAGGGTAAATCCGCCAACAGGAAGCGACGTAAAACAATCCTATCCGGCAAGGTGCCCGCGTTGCGACGAGAACCGAATAGGTAGGAGAATCGATACGCCAATCCGTAGCATGCGGACTGGTTTTCAGAAGATTGCACAGGTGCTGTCCGATGCGCTGGTGCGTGAGATGCCGCATGGTGGTCAGCGCTCGAACCGCAAGCTTGTTGTCTTCTCTGACAGTCGGCAGGACGCAGCCAAACTTTCAGCGGGCATGCGCCGAGAGCACTATCGAGATGTTTTGCGCCAGTCGCTCGCGGGCGCAATTACTACAGCAGGCCGTGGTGCCATTGCGCTGGCGAACCAGCTTGCGGGCCAAGTGCTCACGCCGGAAGCAGCGCGACTCGCCGAAGATTTCCGGGCCACACATCCTACCGAAGCGGGTGTGCTCATGGCGGCAGAGATTCCCGTCATGGCGAGTCAACCCGCGTCTGCCGGATTTCCTAATCTGACGAACGCGCAGGCCGCACAGCAGATTCACCAACGTGGCGACCACGGTCCATTTCCTATCCCGCAGTTTACTGAGGACATTTCTGCTTGCTTGTTCGCTGAAGGGATGAACCCCGGCGGCTTTGACCAAGAGGTGCTTTGGACTGAACCGGCACAGAAGCGCGGGAGCTGGCGAGACCTATATGAATGGAATCCTGCGGGCCAACCAGCGCAGCGGCTCGATTCACTACTAACCCCTGCACAACGGGACCACTTGCGTCGTATTCGCAGCTCCGCGCTTATCGAGGTGATGGACATCGTCTTTGCCTCCGGTCGTCGCAGCCTTGAAGCGCTTCGCATTGGGTTGGCTACAACAGACCGTATCCGCTTTCCCGCACCTACTCCGCTTGTCCAGGAGGCAGCGGATGGTGTCATCCAAGTGCTTGGTTCACGCCGCAGCCGTCTCTCGACCCATGGTGCCAATGCGCTTCAGAACATCCCTCGCTACGTTGTCAACCACATCCACGCGGTCGCCCGACAAAACGGAGAGGATCCAAACACGCTAGAGACGCTAGTGCTTGATCACTTGGAGCGCGCCGGCGTTCTTTCCCCGGCGCAGGTTGCAGTTCTGTTTGTGGAGCGGCTTTGTCTCATGCGTCCGGGTAAACACTTCTACATATGTCCCCAATGTAGGCAGGTGCACCTACACCGCGCCGGTGCTATCTGCATTGATTGCTTTGTGCCGCTCGATGGACCATTACCGATGGACAACGCGCCGAACATCGACGACTACTATTTTTATCTGGCCACTAAAGCAGGGAACATCTTCCGTTTGAACTGCGAGGAACTCACAGGACAGACAAACAAGAGCGACGCGCGTACCCGTCAGCGACTGTTCCAAGGTGTCTGCTTACCGCGTCCAGCCGAAGAAAGACTCACTGATGAAATCGACCTTCTCAGTGTTACGACGACGATGGAGGTAGGCGTGGACATCGGCTCGCTGCTCGCAGTCATGATGGCGAACATGCCACCAATGCGATTTAACTATCAGCAACGTGCGGGCCGTGTGGGACGCCGCGGCGCTGGACTTTCGGTTGCCCTCACACTCTGCCGTGGCCGCAGCCACGACGACTACTACTTCCAGCGCCCTGACCGCATTACGTCCGAGCGGCCACCTCAGCCTTATGTGGATATGCGCCGTCGAGCCATCTTGTTACGCGTGCTCAACAAGGAAGTGTTGCGACATGCTTTTGCGAGCCTCAACCTTTTCGTCGGCGATGGCGGCCACAATGTGCATGGGGAATTCGGCGACGCTACCGACTGGAACCAGATGCCACCTAATGCCAATGGCGGCCCGACAGTTGCGGAGTTGGTTAGAGACTGGATTCAACAGAACCCGACAGCCATCGAACACACTTGTGATGTGCTGCTTACCTTTACCGCCATGGAGCTGCGGAACGAGCGACAATCGCTTCTGGACTTCGTTCGCAACGATCTGCCGCAAAAAATTGGTGAGGTCGTTCAGCCGGGCTCCCCCTTTACGCAAGATTCACTCAGCGAACGGCTGGCTAATGCTGGATTGTTGCCGATGTTCGGCTTTCCTACTCGAACCCGCCCTCTTTTTCACGAACAACCGCACAAGTTGCCGACAGAGAATGGTGTCGATCGCGATCTAGACATTGCCATAAGCCAATTCGCACCAGGAGCAGAAACTGTAAAAGACGGTATAGTTCACACGGCTGTTGGTGTGGTGGACTACAGGAGCTATGGTACGCAGGTGAGGGAAGTAGCTAATCCTCTCGGGCCTCCTGTGCCGCTTGGTACTTGCCGGCACTGCCAGGCAGTGGACATGAGACCTACCAATGGTGCTTCCAATTGTCCAGTCTGCGGCCATGGCGCTCCAGACTTTCGCGTGGTTCAACTAGCGCAGCCGCGTGGTTTCCGCACGCTCTTCGACGGCGGGCGGGATTTTGATGGTGTATTCGAGTGGACGCCGCGCGCATCGCGGGCAAAGACAGACGCGGAACAGTTACCTATGACGACGTGTCTGAACTTCGAATTCTGGTCCGGCGAGCGCGAGGTCTGTGTAGTGAATGATAATGGTGGTCAGTTGTTCCGCTTCGAGCGGTTGGCGCAGGGTGAAACGTGGGTGACGCGCAATGCGGTAGATCAAGTAAATCGACAAAGGACTGAGTTGAGATTGCCAACTGTTACAGTTCGCTACGCCAATGCTGTGCTGCCTGATGATCGGGCACTCGGCTCAATCCGGAAAACCGATCTGCTCGTACTTGGCCTCCGCTCGTTGCCCATGAGCCTCGACCTCTCCACGCTCCGCGTTGAAGGCCGGGCAGCGCTCTACTCATTCGGTTTCTTGTTGCGCCGCGCTGCCGCCGACTGGCTGGACATCAACGAGTTGGAACTGCGCGTCGGTCTACGGGTGGTGCAGGACCCGCAAGGTCGCATCGTCGGCCAAGTTTTTCTCTCGGATAGCTTGGAAAACGGCGCAGGTTACTGCTCGCAGTTTGGCAATCCAACCGAAGCGGAACGCTTGCTTCGCTTCGTGACCGACCCCAATGGCGCGTTCCTCAGCCGCTATCTTGACGTCAGCCACGCCGACCGCTGTCCGACCTCGTGCCCTGACTGCCTGCGCGACTACAGCAATATGGCGTGGCATAACATCCTCGATTGGCGCATGGCTCTTGATGTGGCACGCCTTGCGTTGGACCAAAACGCTGTTCCGGATTTCACCGCCCCGCACTGGCAGAACTTACCAACCACCGCCGGAAACTCATACTGTGCTGCGCTTGGTTGGACGTCCTCTCCGTATGCCGGACTGCCCGGTGCCCGTTCCGGATCACGCGGCGAGGTGATTGTTCATCCGTTATGGAGCGATGCTCACCCTCAGGCGAATCAAGCAAGAACAGAGGCGCAGTTAAGCGGTGTTCGCGATCTTCAAACAAAGACACTTTTTGAGGTGTTACGGCGACCTTTTTAGTGGGTGAACAGGGATGTTTCATAAAGTGACAGCCTGCGAGAGTGTGGAACTTCCGCGGGAACTTTCGGGGACACGGAACTTCCGGAATAGGGGACATTCTAATTTTCGATGGTAGGCCGCTTAGTAAGCACGAGGACAGGCACCGCCTTCGGCGGAGCCAGTCCCCGTTCCAAAAAAACAGGAAGTGAAGGCTGAGCCGTGTCAGCCAGACACAGATGCCAGATGGGTCAGGAATTGGCGGGCGGTGAGGATGGGGATGCGGCGGAACTGCTTCAGGGTGAGAAGGTGATGGTCGCCACTGACGATGTAGTCGGTGCGGCCGTCCACGGCGCAAGCGAGGAATTTATTATCGGACGGATCAGCAGCGATGGCGGTCACGCGAGTGGTGACTTTGATCTGTTCGGCATAGGGCCACACGTCGTGCTCAAGAATGCGCCGGATTTCCTCCATGGACAGGCCGAATTTGGGATAGGCGAAGACGCGAAGATCTTCATCAAAGATCTCAGGGGAGAGGAGCAAGCGGCAGCGGCCGTCTTGCCAGGCCTCGACCAGTTCGTACAGACGACTGCCCGGAAGGGCCGTGGAGATCAGAATGTTGGTGTCTAAGACGAGGCGGATCACTGTTTTTTTCGTCGAGCCCACGCGACGGCGTGCCGCACATCACGCTGGGTGACGCCGATGCGGGAGAAATGCTTGCGCAGGTCGGACAAGCTGGAGATGGCCGGCGGCGGAGAGATTGTGAGCGGGCTCAGGATGAGCTGCCCTCCCTTGAGGTCGGCGACGAAGAACTCTTGGCTGAGCCAGCCGGCTTGTTGCAACAGCCGCTTGGGCAGCGTGACTTGATGCGCACGGGTAAGTTTCACGGGAATCGGCATCGCCACCTCCTTGCTCTTCAGAAGATAGTATACTCCAATTTACTTTGTCAAGTAATTTACTGTAAAAAGTAATAGGTGGATCCTCTACGAACTGCTGCTCGTGATTTTCGGTGCCACAAGACCATTTCGTGACGTCGAAGGCAGCCCAAATAGTCCCCCCGCTGTTTTGCTTCGCCCAGCGAAGCACAACAAGCCACAGGGGTTTGCGCCGCCTTGCTGATCTGGGAATCATGCGAAAGAGTCAGAAGTTACAGCTAGGGGGCCGCAGTCTTTGGAATTCGGGGGATTCGGGGGACAGGATACTTGAATGAAGACCTGCTGATTAAAAGTAAAACTGTAATTGACAGTTTCTGTGTTTTATGGTATCTTGTGCAGTAGGAGGGAAGAAGATGTTGGCAAAGCTGACGCGTGGCAATCAATTCACTATTCCGAAACCGATCATCGACCGAGCTCACTTGCAGGCGGGGCGCGATTACCTGGATGTGGTCTATGCCCATGGCGTGATTGTACTCAAGCCCGTGGACGTGGAAGAGCGCGTCTCCCCGGAAGCCTACGAGGCCCTCCTGAAAGACGCCTTTACGCCGGCCGCAGGTGATATCGTGGCGGATGAGCGCACCGCCGGCTCGGTGTTGAAGAAACGCCTCAAAAAAAAGCGGTAAATGCAGTTGCTCTACAAGGAGCGCTACCTCAAGCGCTTCGACCGTTTCTCCACCCACGAGCAAGCCTTGATTCTCGAAACTGATCAGCAGATCCGAGCTTATTACCAGACGCGGCAAGCTCCTTTCGGACTTCGTATCAGGCTCCTCTATGCGAAAGGCGAAGAGAAAATCTTCGAGGCCAGGATGAGTCGGGCCCTTCGTATCGTGTGGGCGCAACGAGGGGAGCAGATTTCGTTTCTCCTTGTTGGCACGCATGATGAAGTGAAGCGCTGTCTCCGTTCTCTGTAAGGTCTCGTTGACTGACTGGCGGGAACTTCCGGGGACACGTTCTTCATTCGGCCGTCGGTCCCATCATCAGGGAAAGCCGGAGGCCTCCTGCGCCGGCCCGCCTCGCTGAGCTGGGCTGACGCATGGGGAACGCCGCTTTCATGTTACCAAACATATAAGGACATATGCTATAGTGTTTGGTAAATGAGGATGCGGACATGGCGCGAGTGATTCGGCACGTGCTCCACGAGGAACTGGTGAATTCCCGCCGGATGCAACGGCGGTATGCGCAGGCGCTGCGTGGGCTGGGCAAGGGCAGCCTGGTGAGGAAGCTCATCGGGGGCCATCCGTACTACTATCTGGCCGTGCGGGAAGGGCAGCGGGTGCGGTTTCGATATCTGGGCAAACTCTCGGCCCAGGAGCGTCACGAACGGCTGGCCAAGCACCGGCAGCGTGGGCAGTACCGGCGGCTCCTGCGTGAGGTGAAGCTGCAGATTCGATTCCTGGAGCGCTCGCTTCGTGGCTAGTCAGCGCACGCTCTGCCACGCAGTGCTCGAGCGCCTGGCACATGCGGACGTGCTGGAGGGAACATCGGGGGCGGGTCTCATTGTCAGCAGGTAAATAGTATGTATAATTATATGTATTTATATACATACTTATGGTATTCTTATTGGTGAGAGATGGACCAGCGGTTTGGGAGTTTCGTGTGGGATGTGGACAAAGAAGCGGAAAATATCCGAAAGCACGGGGTAGATTTTGGGATAGCCGCGAGGGCGTTCAAAGATCCGAAGAGAAAAATCTTTATTGATGAGAAGCATAGCGAAAGAGAGGAGCGGCACTTCTGCATTGGGAAGGTGGGCAGGGGTGTGCTGACCGTGCGCTTTACTTATCGAAATGGTTTGATTCGGATTTACGGCGCGGCCTATTGGCGAAAGGGGAGGCGTTACTATGAAGGCGAAGAGGACTGAGCGCGATCTGCCGATTGGAACACTGACGAGAATCAAAGATATGCTCCCGCCGCCGGAACAGTTGGCGGTGCCGGAGGATGCTATCAAAGTGACCTTATTACTCAGTCGATCCAGCGTGGAGTTTTTCAAGCATAGAGCGGAGCGGCAGCGAACGAAATATCAACGGATGATTCGAACATTAGTGGACCGCTACGCGAAACAGTATTCAACATAAACGAGCGATTCGGGGCTGCGCGCCCTGACGGCATGGCGGGCACCGAATTCCGGTGACGCAATACCTCATAGTCCCACCTACCTGAGCCTGGTGACATCTCCTCAATGATCGTGCTGGCGGTGGTGGATGATTTGCTGTTTCAGGCGAAGATCCAGGCGGCGGCCGCGCCGCTCGGGATCGAACTGCGGATCGCCAAGACCTTTGCGCAAGCCCAAGCGGCCTGGGTGGATTCTGCCGTGGTGGTCGTCGATCTGAACATCGCCAGCGCCGATCCGCTGGAGGTGGTGCGGGCGCTGCGCGCCCAGCGCCCGGCGGTGCCGGTCATCGGTTACGGCTCGCATGTCCAGGCCAACTTGCTCGCACAGGCACGAGCCGCCGGGTGCACCACGGTCCTGACGCGCTCGGTGTTTGTGCGCCAGTTGCCCCGCCTGCTTGCTCCTGAGGGGTGGGCGGCGCATTCATAGCAGGACATGCCTGAGCGCATACCTCGGCAGAGTCAAAAAGAAAGCCTGGTCCCGTCCTAACTAGAACCGCCTGGCTGATCCGGGCGGGCGCATGTGGAACGCCTCCAACTGACTTGGCGGGGCGGGGAAGAGGCTAGGGGGCGCGGAGGGTGGGATCGTGGTGGCCGACGTTGCGCAGCAACAGACCAGCTTTCGTGGGTTCAAAGGTCAGACGCAGATCGCGAGAAATTCGCAGGGACCACACGTGTCGAGTGCCGTGCAGTCTTTTGGTGTGGAGGGAGGGGTGGCGCCAGTGCTGTTCCATCAAGCGCAGGTGCGCGTCAACGGCGGCTTGGTGCTGGGTTGAGAGGCTTCGGTACGCCTGTCCGAACCGCGTGGTCCAAAGAAACGTCATCGCTTGAGCGCACGAATCGTCTCCTCAGCCGAGGCGGTCTTTTTCACGCGGCCGGCCTTGATGTCAGCGTCAGCCTCTCGCTCGTGCTCCTGCCAGGCCTTGCTCCAAAACCACGCATCGTCGAGATCCACGGCTCGTTTTGGCGTGAGGATGAGCGTCGCCCCTTTGACCATCACGTCCATTAAATCACCGACCTGGAGTCGTAACCGCTTCCGAAGCGAAGCGGGAAGGGTCAACTGATAATTCTGCCGAATCTGTGTGATCATGGCGCACCTCCACCGAAAAGTATAGCATAGATTTCATAATTTATCAATTTAATAAATTGGTGGTTTCAAAATTCCGGTGCCGCAATACTATTTCGAGAAAGCAAAATGGACGCCCACAGGGCGCCCCCAAGCCATCGAATAGTGCACCCTTGCGGCTGCGAGGTACATAGACCACAGTGTCTCTCGCCGTGCCAATCGTTTCGTGAGGGCGTTGACAGGGGGGAGGTTTTCCGCTAAGATTCTTCATGGCTGAATGGATCGGGATTGAGCGGCGCGCTCGACGGTGCTACGGGTTTGATGAGGTGGCACTCGTCCCGGGTGCTGTGTCCGTGAATCCGGCTGAGGTGGACACCACCTGGAAGATGCACGGCCTCAGCTTCCGCGTGCCGATTATCGCCTCGGCGATGGATGGCGTGGTCGATGTGCGCTTTGCCATCGAGATGGGCCGGCTGGGCGGCCTGGCCGTGCTGAACCTCGATGGCGTGCAATGCCGCTATGAAGATCCCACCGACGCCATCACGCAGATCGTCCAGGGCGATGTCGAAGAAACGACCAACATCGTCCAACGCCTCTACAAAGCCCCCATTCAAGAGCGGCTGATCGCTCGCCGCGTGGAAGAGATCAAGCGCGCCAAGGTGCCCTGCGCAGTCAGCACGATTCCGCAGAACGCGCAGCGCTTCGGCGCTATCGCGCAAGAGGCGGGTGCTGATGTATTCGTCGTCCAGTCCACCGTGACGACCGCCCGCCACATCGCTACGGCCTACACGCCGCTGGATTTCTCCAAGTTCATCAAGGCGATGAAGATTCCCGTGATCGTGGGCAACTGCGTGACGTATGAGCAGGCGCTGGAGCTGATGGACACCGGCGCGCACGGGCTGCTGGTGGGCGTGGGGCCGGGCGCGGCCTGCACCACCCGCGGGGTGCTGGGCGTGGGCGTGCCGCAGGTCACGGCCACGGTTGATTGCGCGGCGGCTCGGGATTTTTATTACAAGAAAAGCGGCCGCTACGTGCCCATCATCACCGATGGCGGCATGCGCAACGGCGGCGACATCTGCAAGGCGTTTGCGTGCGGTTCGGATGCGGTGATGGTCGGCTCGGCGTTCGCGAAGGCGCAGGAGGCGCCCGGCCGCGGCTACCACTGGGGCATGGCGTATCCGCACGCCAGCTTGCCGCGCGGCACGCGCATCTATGTCGGCACCACCGGCACGCTGGAGCAGATTTTGTTCGGCCCGGCGCTGACGGACGACGGCTCACAGAACCTGATGGGCGCCCTGGCCACCTGCATGGGGACGGTGGGGGCGAACGATATCAAGGCGTTTCAGTTGACGGAGATCATCATCGCCCCGTCGATCCAGACCGAGGGAAAAATCTTTCAGCAAGTGCAGCGCGTCGGCATGGCCCGCAAGTCCGCTGAACAGCCGGTGCGCGGGTCCAGCGCTAAGCCGAAAGTCGCTCGCGCCGCCCGTCGATAATCTCCGCGCGAACCGTGCGCGCAGGGCGGGTGACGCGAGAACAAGATGAGCAGCCCGCACGAATTCATCCTCATCGTTGATTATGGGTCGCAGTACACCCAACTGATCGCCCGCCGCATCCGCGAGCAGCATGTGTTCTGCCGGATTGTTCCGCCTCAGCGCCTGACGGCCGAGTGCCTGCGCCAGGAGCCGCCCAAGGGATTGATCCTCTCCGGAGGCCCGAACAGCGTCTATCAGCCCGGGGCGCCGCTTCCTCCGATTGAGATTTTCAACGCCGGCGTGCCGACGCTTGGCATCTGTTACGGGATGCAGGCGATGGCGCATCGCCTGGGCGGGACGGTGGAACGTACCGCTAAACGGGAGTACGGCAAGGCCCCCATCCGCGTGCTGCAAGGTAACGGACTGTTCGCCTCGGTGAAGCCGGAGTCGGTCTCCTGGATGAGCCACGGTGATTCGGTGGCCACCCCGCCCACAGGCTTCGTGGTGACCGCGCAAAGCGATAACACCGGCACCGCGGCCATCGCCGATTCGGTTCGCCGGCTCTATGGGCTGCAGTTTCATCCGGAAGTTGCCCATACCGAAGAAGGGCGGAAGATGCTCAACAATTTTCTCTTCGCGATCTGCGGCTGCCGCGGGGAATGGACGATGCAGTCGTTCGTTGAGGAGCAGGTCGCGCACATTCGCCGGACGGTGGGCACGGCGCATGTGGTGCTGGGCTTAAGCGGCGGCGTGGATTCGTCGGTGGCCGCGCGGCTGGTGCATCAGGCCATCGGCACGCAGCTCACCTGCATCTTCGTGGATAACGGCCTGCTGCGCCAGGGTGAGCGCGAGCAGGTGGAGGAAACATTCGGCCGGCATTTTCACATCGCCGTCGAGTACGTGAATGCGTCCGAGCGATTCTTGAAGGCGCTCGCCGGTGTCGCCGATCCGGAACAGAAGCGTAAAATCATCGGCCGGGAATTTGTGGCCGTGTTCGAGGCGGAGGCGAAGAAGGTGCCGAACGTGCAGTTCTTGGCGCAGGGCACGCTGTATCCGGATGTGATCGAAAGCGTCTCAGCCTGGGGCGGGCCTTCGGCGACCATCAAAACACACCACAACGTAGGCGGGCTGCCGGAGAACATGAAGCTCAAGCTGGTGGAGCCGCTGCGCGATCTGTTCAAAGATGAAGTGCGCGAGCTGGGCACGCTGTTGGGGCTGTCGGATGAGTTGGTCTGGCGCCACCCGTTTCCAGGGCCGGGGCTGGGGGTGCGCATCTTGGGCGAAGTGACGGCCGAGCGCTTGCGGATCGTCCGGGAGGCGGACGTCCGCGTGCTTGAAGAAATTACGCGGGGCGGATTATCGAGGTCTCTCTGGCAAGCGTTCGCGGTGCTGCTGCCGGTGAAGACCGTGGGCGTGATGGGGGATGAGCGCACCTACGAGCACGTGATTGCCGTGCGCGCCGTCACCAGCCAAGACGCCATGACGGCCGACTGGGCCAAGCTGCCGCCCGAGGTGCTGGAGCGCATCTCGAATCGGATCATCAACGAAGTGAAAGGCGTGAATCGGGTGGTGTACGACATCAGCTCCAAACCTCCGGCGACGATTGAATGGGAATAAACTCCGGGCCGCAGGTCAAAGGCAACAGGCGACGCTGGCGAAAAATTTTGCGAGCCGTCTTCAACTATGATCCGTCGTTTTGCGACATGCGAGAGGATCCTCCGTCTAAGGAGGCCGCCGAAGAATATCTGCGCCATATCCGGCCGGCCTTGCGCGAGCAGTGCGGCCCGGGGCCGCTCACCATTCTGGATGCCGGCTGCCAGGCGGGCCGGCTGCTCATTCCGCTGGCCCAGGACGGGCATCGGCTCACCGGCATCGACGCGTCGGCATTCGCGCTGCGCCGCGCCCGGCGGCACGCGCAGGTAGCGGCGCTGGCCGTGCAGTGGCATCGCGGCGACCTGGCGTCGCTTCGGAAGTGGATCGCCCCGGCCAGCCTCGATGCGGTGGTCTGCACGGAAGTGCTGTACCTCTGCAAGGACTATCGCCGGATCCTAGGGCTGCTGATTGACTCGGTGAAACCGGGAGGGCTCATTTGCGTCTCGCATCGGGCCGCCGTATACTATGTCGCGCTGACGTTCCGCCACGGCCGCCCTGAGCAAGCCGGCGAATTTCTCCGCAGAAGCGAAGGGCCGTCCACGGATGGGGACTATCATAACTGGCACACGCCGGAGCAACTGAGCCGGCTCTACCGCGACTATGGGCTGCAATTGTTGAAGGCTCATCCGATCTGCGGCCAGCCGACGCAGATCTCGCTGACACATGATGTTGAAGACGCCGTTCGGCAGCTCTTAGCCGGCGTGCACACGCACCACTCCACCTTTTCGATTCCGACCTACTACCTGGCCATCGCCGCGCAATCGACATGAAGCCACACGACGCAAAGCACACGCGCACGTACACCACGCACAACAGCGCGGTGGATACGCAAATCGCCGGCCTGGTCAAGCTGTTCGTCGATACCCAGGATCGCCGCTTGCTGGCCGAGATGCTCACCTCCGTCTATCGGATGGGCGAGGATCAGGCCTCCACTGGCGACATGAAGATCATCAACAGCGCCCTGAAGGAACTCCGCTACGCCTTCAAGATGTTTCGGCCGTACCGCCACATCCGCAAGGTGGCGATGTTCGGTTCGGCGCGGCTGACGAAACAGCACCCGGCGTATCCCATGGCCCAGCAGTTCGGCCGCCTGATGGCCAAGGCGAAATGGATGGTGATCACCGGGGCGGCCAGCGGCATCATGAAAGCCGGCCACGAGGGGGCGGGGCGGGACAACAGCTTCGGCTTGAACATCCGCTTGCCGTTTGAGCAAGAGGCCAATCCGGTCATCGCGGAAGATGCCAAGCTCGTCAACTGCAAATATTTCTTCACGCGCAAATTGCTGTTTCTCAAAGAGTCCCATGCCACCGCCCTGTTTCCGGGGGGCTTCGGCACGCTGGATGAAGGCTTTGAATCGTTGACGCTCATCCAAACCGGCAAATCGGACCCGCGGCCGGTGGTGTTTGTGGACACCCCTCGCGGCATCTTCTGGAAACCGCTGATGCGTTTTTTTGACGTCCAGCTTGTGCAGGGGGGCCTCGTCTCGCCGACGGATCGGGCGTTGTACGGCCTCGTGCGCTCGTCGGAGGAGGCGGTGGCCTACATCAGGCACTTCTACTCCACCTACCATTCCCTGCGATACGTCAAAGGGCAGCTGGTGATGCGGTTGCAGCGGCCCTTGCCCTCCGGCAGCGAGGCGCGCTTGACGGCCGCGTTTCGCGACGTGCTCAGCAGCGGCGCCATCGAACAGGGCGGCGCCCTGCCGGACGAATCCGACGAGCCGGAGCTGCGCCACCTGCCCAGACTGCTGTTGCGGTTTAACCGCCGCGAGCACGGCCGCCTCACGCAGCTCATCCATCGCATCAACGAGCTGGGAGGATGACGCACGCGAAATTTGCGCACCTGCACGTCCACACCAACTACTCGCTGCTCGACGGCGCCTGCCGTATTCCGGAGCTGATCAAGCGCGCCGCCGAGCTGAAATTTCCCGCCTTGGCCATGACCGATCATGGCAACCTCTTCGGCGCGATCGGATTCTACGAAGCGTGCATGAAGGGGGGCATCAAACCGATCATCGGGGTGGAGGCGTATCTCGCGCCGAAGGATCGGTTCGACCGCACCGCCTCCGGCATGAAAGAGTCCAACGCCCACCTCGTGCTGCTCGCGAAAGACGAGGAAGGCTATCGGAATCTCATGCAGCTCGTCACCAGCAGCTACCTGGAAGGGTTCTACTACAAGCCGCGCATCGATCAGGCGCTGTTGGGCCAATATGGCAAGGGGCTGATCGCGCTGACGAGCTGCCTGAAGGGCGTGCTTAATGTGTATCTCGTGCAGGATCAGGTCGACCACGCCAAGCGCCAGCTCGACGACCTGGTGCAACTGCTGGGGCGGGACAACGTCTATGTCGAACTGCAGCGCCATGGCCTCGCGCTGGAAGACAAGGTGAGGCCGCAGTTGATTCAGTTGGCCCGCGAGATGGGGGTGCGGGTGGTGGCGACCAACGATGTCCACTATCTCAACGCCGAACACGCTCAAGCGCACGACGCGCTGATGGCGATTCAGACGCAGACGACGCTCGATGACCCGCATCGGCTGCGCTACGAGGTGCCGGAGTTTTATCTCAAGAGCGCCGAACAGATGCAGGCGCTGTTTGCCGACTGCCCGGAGGCCCTTGCGCAGACCATCGACATTGCGGATCGCTGCAACCTGGAATTGGATTTTTCGCACACGCACTTGCCGAATTTTGATCCGCCAAAGGGCCGCACCCAAGAACAGTATCTCGAGGCGCTCTGCCGCGAAGGGCTGGCGCGCCGCTATCCCGCCGGCACCCCGGCGCTTGAACAGCGGCTTGCGCACGAACTGCAGGTGATCCGGCAGGCGGGGTACACCAGTTACTTTCTCATCGTGTGGGATTTTGTGCGGTTCGCCAAAGAACAGCGCATTCCGGTCGGCCCGGGCCGCGGCTCGGCGGCGGGCAGCCTCGTCAGTTACTGTCTCAACATCACGACGATTGATCCGCTGCGCTACGACTTGCTGTTTGAGCGGTTTCTCAATCCGCAGCGGGTCAGCTTGCCCGATATCGACATCGATTTTTGCTATGAGCGCCGGCAGGAAGTGATCGACTACGTGATCCACAAATACGGCCAGACCTGTGTCGCGCAAATCATCACCTTCGGCACGATGCAGGCCAAAGCCGTGGTGCGCGACGTGGGCCGCGTGATGAAGATGCCCTATGTCGAGGTGGACCGGCTCGCCAAGCTGATTCCGAACGAGCTCGACATCACGCTCACGCGCGCGCGCACCGACGTGCCGGAATTGGCGGAACTCTACCGCACCAACGAGCAAATTCGGACGCTGATAGACACCGCGACGGTCTTGGAAGGCCTCACCCGCCATGCGTCCACGCACGCCGCCGGCATCGTGATTGCCGATCGGCCGCTGGTGCAGTACATGCCGCTGTTCAAGAGCGCGGAAGGCCAGATCACCAGCGGGATCGATATGAGCGGCCTGGAAAAACTGGGCCTGCTCAAAATCGATCTGCTGGGGCTGCGCACGCTCACCGTCATCGAAGAGGCGCTGAAGCTTATCGAACAGCGGCACGGCGCCCGGCTCGACTTAGAGAGCCTCCCGCTGGATGATGCCGCGACGTACGCGCTGGCCAGCCATGCGGACACGATGGGCGTGTTCCAGCTTGAAAGCGGGGGCATGCGCGATTTGCTGCGCAAGATCAAGGCGTCCGAATTCGAAGATCTGATCGCCGTCTTAGCGCTCTATCGGCCCGGCCCGATCGGCTCGGGCATGCTCGATGAGTTCATGAAGCGCAAGCATGGGCAAACGCCCATTCAATACGCGCATCCAAAGCTCGAGCCTATTTTAAAACCTACGTACGGAGTGATTGTGTTTCAGGAACAAGTCATGCGCATCGCCAGCGACCTGGCCGGCTTCTCGCTGGCCCAGGCCGACCTGCTGCGCCGCGCGATGGGGAAGAAAATCGCCGAGGTGATGGAAGACCAACGCAAGGCGTTCGTGGACGGTTGCGTGCGAAACAAAATTGCCGAGCGTATCGCCAGCCGCATTTTCGACCTGATGGAGCATTTCGCGGCGTATGGATTCAATAAGTCACATTCAGCCGCGTATGCGCTGATCTCCTATCGCACGGCCTATCTGAAGGCGCATTATCCGACGGAGTTCATGACCGCGCTGCTGACCAGTGAAATGGGCAACACGGATAAGCTCGTCGTCTATGTGGATGAGGTCAAGCGGATGGGGTTGACGATCCTGCCGCCGGATGTGAATGCCAGCGTGGCGACATGCTCCGTGGTCGATGAGCGAACCCTGCGCTGCGGGCTGGCCATCATCAAAAACGTCGGCATGAGCGCCATCGCATCGCTGGTGGCGGCCCGCCAGGCCCACGGACAGTTTCGCTCCATCGACTCGCTCTGCACCTACCTGGATTTGCGCCTGGCCAACCGCAAGGTGCTGGAGAGCCTGATCAAAGCGGGGGCGTGCGACAGCCTCGGACAGTCACGCGCCGCCATGCTGGCGAGTTTGGATCAAGCCTTAGAGGAAGCGACGCGAAGGCAGCGCGACCGGCAACGAGGACAACTCACGCTGTTTGATGCGCTGCAGCCGGACGCCTCCGGCGCGCCGAGCCTCCTGCCCCAGCCCTCCCTGCCGCGCATGCGCGAATGGCCCGAAAGCCAGAAGCTGGCGTTCGAAAAAACGCTGCTGGGATTTTACGTCTCCGGCCATCCGTTGGCGCGGTTTGAGCGGACGCTCAAACGGTTCGCCACCGCGACCTCGCAACAGCTTCTGCAGCTTCCGGACCAAGCGCCCGTCACCATCGGCGGCATGCTGACGAAAGTCAAGCTCACCACCACGAAGAAAACGAATGAGCAGATGGCGGTGTGCGTCGTCGAAGATCTCGAGGGGGAGACGGAAGTGCTCGTCTTTCCCGGCGTGTTCGCGCAGCTGGCCCCGCAGCTAAAAGTGTCCTCCCTCGTGTTTGTCGAAGGGCGCGCCTCACTACGCGATGATCGGCCGCGGCTGATCGCGCAGCAAATCGTGCCGTTGGAGCAGGGCACCGGCATTCTGACGAAAGCGATCGAGCTGACCCTGAGGCCGACCGGGGTCGAGCGGGTGCTGCTGGATCAGCTCAAACAACTGCTTTCGCGTTTTCCTGGCGGCACGCCCATCTATCTCACGGTCGCGGTGCCTGAGGGCGAGCCGGTTTCGTTGAAGCTCTCGGAAACGCTGAAGATCGACCCGAAGCCTGAACTGCTGGATGAGCTCTCGACTCTGCTTGGACACGACAACGTCATCATTCGCCGCAACCCGCCTGTGCAGCACCAGCCGCGATGGAAACTTGACAGATCCCGCGAAGCTATGCTACAGTGAACTCTCCTATGACCTTGACTAAGAAAGAGTTAGTGCTGGCCGTGGCGAAAGATACGGGGGTCACTCAGGTGGCCGTCAAACAGGTGATCCAGCGCGCGCTGGACCGCGTGATTGAACACCTGAAGACCGGCCAGACCATTGAGCTGCGCAATTTCGGGGTCTTTAAAGTGAAACAACGAGCGCCCCGGCGAGGCCGCAATCCCAAGACCGGCGAAGAAGTGCCGGTGCCCTCCAAGCGCGTCGTCGTCTTTAAGCCAGGGTTGTTGATGCGGTTTCACCCCACGCCGCCTGGCGCACCATAATCCCAGCCAATTCCTTCCATGACGCTTCAAGCCCTCCGGGGGACTGTCGATCTATTCGGTGAGGAACTCACGCGTTGGGAGCGCCTCGAAGGGCAGGCGCGTCAGTTGGCCCGTCGATACGGCTACCAGGAACTGCGCACCCCCATCATGGAAGAGGCCGCCCTCTTTCTGCGCGCCATCGGCGAAACCACCGACATCGTGCAGAAAGAGATGTTTCTGTTCGAGGATCGCGGCGGCAAATCCCTGGTCCTCCGGCCGGAGGGCACCAGTGCTATCGTGCGCGCCTATCTGGAGCACCACCTGCACAAAACGATCGGGTTCGCCAAACTGTTTTACGCCGGTCCGATGTTCCGCGCCGAGCGCCCGCAGGCGGGCCGGTTGCGGCAATTCCATCAGCTTGGGGCGGAGGCGATCGGGTCCAATAGCCCGTGGGTGGATGCGGAGTTGATCGCCTTCTGCATGGAGCTGATTGCGGCCGCCGGTGTGGAGCGCTGCGTGCTGTGGATTTCCAGCATGGGGTGCCGCGGCGATCAGCAGCGCTCCGCGGCCACACTGCGTGACGCGTTGCAGCCGCACCGGGCCACGCTGTGCGAGACGTGCCAAGCGCGCATCGAGAAAAACGTATTTCGCGTGTTGGACTGCAAGCGGCCGGCCGACCGAGAGCTGGGGTGGTCGTTAGTCGGACGCCCAGTGTTTCGGTTGTGCCCGGGGTGCCAGGAGCATTTCGATGTGGTCCGCCAGGCGCTGACTCGCCTGGGCATTGCCTTTGATGACACGCAAGTCTTTGCGCGTGGTCTGGACTATTACACCCGCACGGTGTTTGAGGTGCGTGCCGAAGGCTTAGGCGCGCAAGATGCGGTCGCCGCAGGCGGCCGCTACGATCATTTGGTTGAGGAGCTCGGCGGCCCGCCCACCGGAGCGATGGGTTTTGCCGCCGGTATCGAACGGTTGTTGATGGCCTCCAAATCGGCAATGGCTGCCTCAGGATCGAGTGAGCCGGCGCGCGCAGGCATCTATTTAGCCGTGGCGAGTGCCGGGGCGATGGGAACCGCGTTTGGGCTGGTGCAAGCGCTCCGCCGCCAAGGCCTCGCTACGGTGATGGATTACGATGGGAAAAGTTTGAAGGCGCAACTGCGCGAAGCCGATAAACTGTCCATGCGCTGGGTGGCCATTGTGGGAGATGAAGAGCTGCGCACCAAGCGCGTAACGCTGAAAGATTTGCAGCGGGGCGCTCAGGAGATGGTGGGGTTGGAGGAATTTCCAAACGCGATGGCTACGCTTTCAGGTAAGGGAGGGGCATGTCATGCTCGTTGAGCAGCCGATCGCGATCTCAAAAATTTTCAAAGAATCCTGGGAGCTTTACAGGGAAAACCTTCCGCTGTTTCTTGGGATCACGTTTATAGGTCATGCGCTCGAGCTAGTAGAAAGGTTGTTGCTTGCTCTGTCGAAATCAGCTGTTCTTACGGGGTTTCTGTCGATACTCAGTTTACCAGGACTCGTGATAGCCACATGGGCTGGGATTGCGTTGATCATTGCTATTTCGTATCGGTATCAGGGTAAGAGTATCGGCATTTCAGATGCTTTTAGGGCCACAAAAGGAAAGTTTTGGCGGTTTATTGGCATTTCTCTTCTTTATGTCATGGTTTTTGGTCTGGGATGTCTTTTATTGGTGATTCCTGGTTTTTACTGGGGGATTATTTTTTACTTAGCTCCCGTCATTGTTGCTTTGGAGGATAAAACAGACGTGGGTCCCCTCAGAATGAGCCAAGAGCTTATTCGAGGATCCTTCTGGCAAATATTTTTGATCACCGGTCTCGTCTCTCTTTTTGGAATCGTGCTATTTCTTGTATTGGGAAAAGTCGGACTGGCTATTACTGCGATTGGTAATCCATTAGTCCTATTAATCCTGGTCGCTCTGGTGGCTCTTGGCCCATTTGTTACGGCCATCGCAGTAATCTTGTACCACCACCTCAAAGAGAGAAGAAGTGCCGGAGCAATTACCGCAAACTTAGCTGGACAACGAAGCAGGAAATTGGGGTGTTTAGGAGTATTTGGATTAACCATCTTATTCTTTGTGTTGAGTACGGTTTGGATGTCTGCATTAAGCAAGTTCGCTAGCACGAAACAGGGCGCTCGGATATGGTTCTATCTCAGACAACAGATCTCCCCTGCTGTAAAATTTCCGCTGACTTTTCCTGGGGGCGTGGTTCTTGAGCAAGCGAATGGATGGTGGGTAACGAGAAGCCCTGTTACCGAACTGCGTTATGTTTTTGAAAGGGAGGAGATCCAAGGGAGACAGAATTTCTTTATCCAGTCGGTTTCCCTTAATGTGCTCAAGCTTTCTGAGCCTGCGCTCGTTCTTGACAACCCCGAGGTAGGGAAAAAACTGTTTGAAGTGCTTGTCGGCGCATCAAGAGCCAGATTGTCGACCAGGCTCTATGGTCAACAAACGATTCATGTGGTGACGTTAGGAGATCGAGACTGGGGGGAATATGCGCTCCAAGATACTCGACATGCTTCATCTGGAAGAAAGTTGACGGTGTGGAAAACTCTGTACAGTCAAAGCGGAAGCTCCCTCCTCGTTGCGCAATATTGGTATGACAATGATAACGTCACAGAGGAAGAAGCGGTTCGTAACATCTTGGCCTCGCTAAAATTTCCACCCGATTCTACTCAAATGCCTCGCAAGAACCTGGGAGAAGTGCAGAAGGCGAGCGTGTCCGAAGCCCCTATAACCGAGGAGCAGCCATCAGGAACGAATCGTGTGATGGCTTCCTCCCATGTAGAGGGATTCAATGATGTGATGGACAGTATCCGCTCGGTCACGCCACAGAGCATCCAACTGGAAACCATGGAGATGCGGGAGGGCGCAATTATTGTGAGCGGCGTTCTTCCAGATGAGGACCGCGAAGGGCCGGTGTCTCTCACCGGATATGTGAGTGATCTGAAGCGCTTACCCCACATCGGCGATGTGGAAATTTCTTCTCTTCAACGGATCACCAGTGAGCCTGGCGTCGGCGGGGCAAGAACTAGATTTAGCTTTGTCATTCAACAGACGGGAGCTGTTAGCTCAGAACAATTGCTGAACAAGATTCGGACGGCGACGCCTGAGATATTTCATCTGATCTCCTCGACGGTAGGCAATGCGAGCATCGAGATAGCGGCTGAACTGCCTGATGAGGGCGGTCAGGAGATGGTTCGAGTGAGTAACTATCTAATAAGCCTGAAAGCGTTAGAGGGAGTGGCTGGTATTGATATTAAGACGACGGGAAGAGTGAGAGGCGCTCCGGGTAGCTCAGCATCTCAGCGACTCATAAGCTTCACGTTAGTGGTCCATCCTCAAATGAATCAATAAGCGGTGAGCATGCTAAGAACGCACGGGTGCGGGGAGCTGACCGAGCAGCTCGTCGACCAGTCGGTGACGCTGTGCGGGTGGCTGCACCGGCGGCGCGACCACGGAGTCTTGAGCTTCTTCGACCTGCGCGACCGCAGCGGGCTGGCGCAAATCGTCTTTCACGCCAAGACCAACGCCGAGCTGCATCAGCAGGCCAAGGCGCTTGGCCCGGAATACGTGCTGCAGATTACCGGCACGGTGCGCCGTCGGCCCAAGGGCACCGAGAATCCGAAGCTGCCCTCCGGCCTGGTGGAGGTGGGGGCGACGGCTCTCACCGTGCTGAACCCGGCCTTGCCGCCCCCATTTGAAATTGACGATCAGCTCGAGATCTCGGAAGATGTCCGGATGCAGTGGCGCTATCTGGATCTGCGCCGGCCCAGCCGCCAGCAGAAATTGATCCTGCGCCATCGCGTTATCCATCACATGCGCCAGACGTTCAACGCGCTCGGCTTCATCGAAGTGGAAACGCCCATCCTCACCAAATCAACCCCGGAAGGCGCGCGCGACTATTTGGTGCCCTCGCGCCTGAACCCCGGCCAATTCTTTGCGCTGCCGCAGTCGCCGCAGCTATTCAAGCAGCTCCTCATGGTGGCCGGCCTGGAGCGCTATGTCCAGGTGGCGCGTTGTTTCCGCGATGAAGATCTGCGCGCCGACCGCCAGCCGGAATTCACGCAGCTTGATCTTGAAATGTCCTTTATCGAGGAGGAGGATGTGTTCGCCGTGATCGAGCAGGTGCTCGCTCGCCTCTTCGAAGAGGAATTGAAAATTATCGTGCAGACGCCGTTTCCGCGCATGACCTATCGCCAGGCGCGGGAGCAGCATCAGACGGACAAGCCGGATCTGCACACCGAGCAGCAGCCGTGGGCGTTTTGCTGGATCACCGAGTTTCCGTTGTTTCACTGGGACGATGCGGCCAAGCGATGGAACGCCGAGCACCATCCGTTTACCGCGCCGCACCCCGACGATGCGCAGCGCCTCAGCCGCGAGCCGGGTGCCGTGCGCGCGCGGGCGTACGATCTGGTACTCAATGGCCTGGAGCTAGGCTCGGGCAGCATCCGAATTCATCAGGAGCCGCTGCAGCGCGCTGTGTTCCAGGTGCTGGGGCTGTCCGAGCAGACGATTCAGGAGCGATTCGGATTTTTGCTGCGCGCCTTTTCCTACGGTGCGCCTCCGCATGGGGGCTTCGCGCTGGGGATCGACCGGCTCGTCGCCCTCATCACGCATTCGGCATCGATCCGCGAGGTGATTGCTTTTCCAAAAACGGCGAAAGCCGTCTGTCCGTTAACCGAGGCGCCTTCACCGGTGGCCGAGGCGCAACTACATGAGCTGGGACTGGTCTTAAGTCAAAAGGTAAAAGGCAAAAGTTAAAACTAACGCGAGGGTCAACACCTTAGGAGGGCAGATGGAACAGAAGAGAACAAGACTGCTTGGTTTGGCTGCGGTTATTTTAATAGCGGGGTGCCACGCGGTGACGCAGATGATTGAAGAACCGCGCGTCGATCTCGGCCTGTCCGAGGGCAATCGCGGCTATCTGGTGGGCACGCCCCCGCCGGCGGCCGAGCAAGCCGACACGACCCGTCAGATGGTCGAAACGGAGATCGAAGTCCCGAGCTGGTCTCGATCGAGGAAGGGCGCCCCGGTTGGTTTGGGAGACGTCGCCCCGCCTGAGATGGATATGAGCGACACGGCCTCGGGCGACACGGAACACGCCGCCGGCAGTTCCGGCAGCTACACCGTGAAGAGCGGCGATACGCTCTGGTCCATCGCGGCGGATCCGGCCGTGTTCGGCAATGCGAACCGGTGGCGCCGCTTGTATGACGCCAATCGCGACGTGCTCAGCAGCCCGGACCGATTGCGCGCCGGCATGGTCTTGCAGATTCCGCAAGAGAACACCTACACGAAATAAGCGCATGGCTGAGCGCTCGCTGACGTTGCGCACCGACCAAGAGGCGCAGACGCTGTTTGGCAAGCACGACCAGCATCTGCGCCGCATCGAGCAGGCGCTGGGGATCGCCATTGTGGCCCGCGGGTCCGAGTTGAAGCTCAGCGGCGAGGAGGGCGCGGTCGCCAACGCCCTGCGGCTGTTTGATGACTTGCTCGTGGTCGTGCGCGCGGGTGCGCCCCTGCGCAAGGACGACGTCGAGTACGCCTTGCATGTGCTGACCGAGAAGGGGGCGACCCCCTTGCGCCAGATCTACCAGGAGCGCATTGAAATTCCGTCGAGGCGGCGGTTCATCATGCCGCGCACGCCGGGGCAAAAGGCGTATGTGGAAGCGATGCGCGGCCACGATATGGTGTTTGCTATCGGCCCGGCCGGCACCGGAAAAAGTTATTTGGCCGTGGCGATGGCGATCGAAAGCCTGACCAAAGGTGAGGTGTCGCGCATCGTGCTCGCGCGGCCGGCGGTGGAAGCCGGGGAGCGCTTGGGCTTTTTGCCCGGCGACCTGGCCGAGAAAATCAACCCGTATCTTCGACCGCTCTACGATGCGCTCTACGAAATGATCGAAGGGGATACGGTCGAGCGCTATCTCCAACGCGGCATCATCGAAGTCGCTCCGCTGGCCTTCATGCGTGGCCGCACGCTGAACAACTCGTTCATCATCCTCGATGAAGCCCAGAACTGCACCGGCGAGCAGATGAAAATGTTTCTCACGCGCCTGGGCTTCGACTCCAAGGCGGTCATCACCGGCGATGTGACCCAAGTGGATCTGCCCTCGGATCGGCTCTCCGGGCTGATCCATGCGCAACAGATTCTCTCCCAGGTGGCGGGACTGAAATTCGTCGGGTTCAGCGGACAAGACGTGGTGCGGCATGAGCTCGTGCAAGAGATCATCAAGGCGTACGATGAGGCGGAGCGCAACCACCAAGGCACTCGCGCTAACGTTTCGCCTGCTCAACCGCCAGCGGCGTGAGGCGGTCCCGCTCGCCTGGCTCGGACGCTTCGCGCGAGACGCCGCGCGCGCCCTGCGCCTCGCCGGCCCGGGTGAGTTCGTGATCGCGTTCGTGGATGCGGCCACGATGCGGCGGGTGCACGGAACATTCTTGCGGCAGCGAACCATGACGGATGTGCTGACCTTTCGCTATGACGATGCGGCCATGCTGGGAGAAATCGTGATCGCGCCATCGGCCGCCCGCGCGTATGCCGCGCAGCACGGGCTGAGCTACCGGCGCGAGCTGGCGCGCTACGTCGCGCACGGCCTCCTGCACTGGCTTGGCCACGAAGACCGCACGCCGGCCCAACAGCGCCATATGCATCTTCTGGAAAACGACGTACTTGTGAAATGCGGAATGCGGAATGCGGAATGCGGAATAACACACTCCGCACTCCGAACTCCGCACTCCGAACTGTCGTGATGGGCATCCACACCACTGATGCCATTGTGCTGCGGCAATATCCGTATCGGGAAACCAGCGTGCTCGTCACATGCCTGACGGACCGCTTCGGCAAGCTCAAAGGTCTCGTGAAAGGGCTGCGCGATCAGACGCGCCCGCGCTATCGCAGCGCGATGGAGCCGCTCACGCTCAATCGCATCGTGTTCTACGACACCCGCACCAGCAGCTTGCATCTCATCAGCCAGTGCGATTTGCTGGCCCCCTTCTCGGCATTGCAACGCGAGTTGGAGGTGACCCGCACGGCCGCCTTCTGCGCCGAGCTGGCGGATGTGGCCCTGGAAGTGGACGACCCGCAGCCGCAAGTGTTCGAGCTGCTGCGCGACACGCTCACGCGATTGATGTATGCCGCCTCGCTGCCTTCGGTGCGCATCCAGTTCATCTTGCGGCTGCTGAAACTGTCCGGCTTTCAGCCGCAACTGGATGAATGCACCGGCTGCGGTGTCCATCCGTCCCTCGCTGCACTCGGGACTTCGCAGGCAGGCGGGTTTTGGAGCCCGCGCCACGGAGGCTTGCTGTGCCAACGCTGCCTGCACGAAGACCCGTATGCGCAGCCGCTGGGGGCTGAGTGGCTCGACGCCATCGAGCACTGCACCGATGCCGATCATCCGGTCGACCTGCCTGCGGCGCAGATGGATCTGATGCAGCGCCGCCTCGATGAATTTTTGCGCTACCGCCTCGATCGTGCGCTGAACACGATGCGCGTCTGATGATAACCCTCCAACGGCTCATCCGCACGCTGGATATCTTTTGGGAGCAGCAGGGGTGCGCCATCGTGCAGCCCTACGACATCGAGATGGGGGCGGGCACGTTCCATCCGGCGACGTTTTTCGGCGCGCTCGGCCCCACGCCGTGGCGCGCGGCGTACGTGCAGCCCTCGCGCCGGCCCGCCGATGGCCGCTACGCCGAAAATCCGCTGCGCATGCAGCGTTACTACCAATACCAGGTGATCCTTAAACCCGCACCGGATGACGTGCAACAGCTCTACCTCAAGAGCCTGCGCGCCTGCGGCATCGCGCTTAAGGCGCACGACGTGCGATTCGTGCAAGATGACTGGGAATCGCCGACACTGGGGGCGTGGGGCTTAGGCTGGGAAGTGTGGCTGGATAGCCTCGAGGCGACTCAGTTTACCTATTTCCAGCAAGTCGGCGGGGTTGATGTGCAGCAGATCTCCTGTGAAATCACGTATGGGTTGGAGCGCATCGCGATGTATGCCACCGGCATCCGAGACATCTACCGGCTGCCGTGGACTGCGCGCATCTCCTACGGTGATCTCCACCTGGCCCAGGAGCGGGAAGGCTCCGCCTACAACTTCACCCAGGCCGACATTGAGATGTACCGCCACTTGTTTGACCAGCACGAACAGGAGTCCACGCGGCTGCTGGGGGCCGAACCGCCGCTGCTGCTGCCGGCGTATGAGCAGCTCCTGAAATGCAGCCATACCTTTAATATGCTGGATGCGCGCGGGGCGATCGGCCAGTCGGACCGGCCGCGGTTCGTGCTGCGCATCCGCACACTGGCCAAACGCTGCGCCGAACTGTATCTGTCACGACATGAAGAAACCTCGTAACGCTCGGGGCTCCCCGGCCCGACCCGAGCTGGGGCGGGCGGGGCTCGACCCGCCACACTGCCTGGCGGGCTCAGCCCAGAGCCAAACACATGATCTCTTGTTCGAAATCGGCACCGAGGAGCTGCCGGCCGCGTATCTGCCCGCTGCCATCACGCAACTGCGCGAGGAAGGGGAGCGGCTGCTCCGCGAAGCGCATCTGGCCTTCACGGCGGTGCAGTCGCATGGCACCCCGCGACGGCTCGTGCTGATCGTCACGGGGCTGGACGCCACGCAGCACAACCCGCCGGAGGAAATCCGCGGGCCGTCCAAGCAGGCCGCCTACGATGCGCAGGGCGCTCCCACGCCCGCACTCGCCGGATTCCTGAAAGGTCGCGGGGGGACGCTGACGCAGACCACGATTGTCTCCACCGAGAAGGGCGGCTACGTCTATTTAACCAAGCCGGCGAAGCAGGTGCCGGCCGCAGCGGTGCTGCCGGCGCTGTTGAGCCAGTTGATCACGCGCCTACGGTTTCCCAAGACGATGCGCTGGGATGACAGCGGCGTGCGATTTGCCCGGCCGGTCCGCTGGCTGGTGGCGCTCTACGGCTCGACTCCGCTGCGCGTGCGATTCGGACGTCTGGCCGGCGGCCGCACCACGATAATCGGAGGGCCCACGCAGCCCCGCGCGGTGTCAGTGCGCGATGCGGCGCACTATCTGGCCCTTCTGAAACGGCAGGGCATCATCGTAGACGCGGACGCGCGCGCCCGGCAGATTCAAGGGCTGCTCAACACCCTGGCGAAGACGCACCATGGGGTCGCCGCAACGGAGAGCGTGACGTACGGCTTGCTGGAGGAAGTGACGCACTTGGTGGAACAGCCGGTGGCGTTTGCCGGACGGTTCGATCCGCGCTACTTGAGCCTGCCGCGCGAAGTGCTGCTGGCGAGCATGGCCAAGTATCAGCGCATCTTCGCCGTTCAGACGAAGGCCGGACGGTTGTTGCCCGCGTTTATCGCGATGCTCGATGGCCGTCCCCGGTCGGTGCCGGCGGTGCAGCGGGCCTATGAGCACGTGCTCAACGCGCGCCTGACCGACAGCCTCCTGTTTTTGAAGCAGGATCGCGAACGTCTGCCGCTGGATCGTTTGCTGCCGTCGCTGCGCGAGGTGACCTTTCACCAGAAGCTCGGCTCCATGGCCGACAAGAGCCATCGCGTGGTCGCCCTGGGCGAGGCGCTGGCCCAGCTCTGGCAGCTCACCGCCGAGGAGCGCGCCCATTTGCGCCGCGCCTGCGAGCTGGCCAAGGCGGACCTGGTGACCACGATGGTCAGGGAGTTTCCGACGCTGCAAGGCATCATCGGCAAATCGTATGCGCTGGATGCGGGCGAGCCAACACCCGTCGCCCACGCCATTGAGGAGCAGTATCTGCCGCTTGCCGGACGCCCGCCACTAGAACTTCGGCGGGCGTCCGCCGGCGATTTAGTGGCGGAGCGCCTGCCCAAGACCCTCATCGGCAGCGCGCTGGCGATCGTGGACAAGTTCGACACGCTGACCGGCTACTTTGCCATCGGCATCGAGCCCACGGGCGATCAAGATCCGTTCGGTCTGCGCCGGTGCGCGCAGGGCATCGTCGAAGTCGCCTGGGCGGTGCACCGCTCGCTGCTGGTGCCGATGACGCCGCGCGTGAAACAGTATCTCGGAGAACGACTCTATACCTTTGCGTGGCCTGCGCCCGTCCCATCGCGCGATGTGATCGACGCCGTCCTGGGCAGCCCGTGGGACGATCTGGTGGATGCCATGGAGCGGATCGTCGCGTTGACCACGCTCACCGGCTCGGGCGCCACCGGTCTCTCGTGGCACTCGGGACTTGCGAAAGCGGCGAAAGTGATCGAGCGCACTCGCAACATGCTCAAAGGGGCGACGCTCACGCAATCGCAGGTGGATCCGGCTCAGTTCCACGATCCGTTCGAGCATCAGCTCTGGCAGGCGTATCAGGCGCAGCATGCGCGGCTGACGCACCTCATGGCGCAGCGCGCCTACGCCGAAGCGACGACGCTGTATGGCGAAACATTTTTTGAACCGCTGCACGCGTTTTTTGATCATGTGCTGGTGAACGTGAAGGAGGACGCCCTTCAACAGAATCGGTTGGCATTGCTCAAGACCATCAACACGTTGTATACTGATCGGGTTGCGGATCTCTCAAAACTCGCCATCCTACAAACGCATGAGGTGATTGCACGATGAAGAAAACGAGTGCCATGATGACGCGTCGCAAATCGGTGAAGCCGGCGATGGCCAAGCGGCCGCCGGCCGTAAAATATATTTATAGTTTCGGCGGCGGCAAGGCCGAAGGCCGGGCCGCCATGCGCCAGCTCTTGGGGGGCAAGGGCGCGAATCTGGCCGAGATGACCAACCTCGGCATTCCGGTGCCGCCGGGCTTCACCATGACCACCGAGGCGTGCCTGGCCTATTACGAGTTGGGCAAGCGCTGGCCCAACACGCTCGAATCGGAGTTGGCGCAGAAGGTGGCGTGGCTGGAATCGGTCATCGGCAAAGGCTTGGGCGATTCGAGCAACCCGCTGCTGGTGTCGGTGCGCTCGGGGGCGGCCGTCTCGATGCCGGGGATGATGGACACCATCCTCAACCTCGGGCTGAATCAGCAGACGGTCAACGGGCTCATCGCGAAAACGAATAACCCGCGGTTTGCCTACGATGCGTACCGGCGCTTCATCCAAATGTTCGGCGACGTGGTGCTGGAGGTGGAGCGCCATCTGTTTGAGGCCGCCCTCTCGGCTCAAAAGAAGCAGCACGGGGTCAACGTGGATTGTGAGCTGCCGGCCGAGGCGCTGTGCGAGCTGGTCGATGACTATAAGGCGATCATCAAGCGGGCCAAGGGTGTTGCGTTTCCCGAGGACCCGAAGGAACAACTGCGCCTGGCGATCAACGCCGTATTCGCCTCGTGGAATAATACGCGCGCCATTGCCTATCGAAAGCTGAACGCTATTCCCGACACGCTGGGGACGGCCGTCACGGTGCAGTCGATGGTGTTCGGCAACATGGGCTCGAAGTCGCTCACCGGCGTGTGCTTCACGCGCGACCCAAGCACCGGAGACAATCGCTTCTACGGCGAGTATCTCGTGAATGCGCAGGGAGAGGATGTGGTCGCTGGCATCCGCACCCCAATGCCCGTCGCCCGGTTGAAGCAGGAATTCCCGAAGACGTACAAGGCGCTGTCGGCGATCGGCCGGCAGCTCGAGAAATATTTCCGCGACATCCAAGATCTCGAGTTTACCGTCGAGGAAGGCACGCTCTACATGCTGCAAGCGCGCTCGGGTAAGCGCACCGCCCAGGCGGCGGTGGCCATCGCCACCGATTTTGTGAACGAAGGGATGCTCTCGCAGGATGAGGCGCTGCTGCGCATTTCCCCCGTGCAGATTGAGCAGCTGCTCCATCCGACCATCGACCCGAAGGCCAAGGTTCGCGTGATCGCCAAAGGCTTGCCCGCCTCGCCCGGAGCGGCGGTGGGCCGTGTGGTGTTTGACGCGCACACCGCCGTGAAACGGGCCGAGGAGACCGGCGAGAAAGTGATTCTGGTCCGCCAGGAAACCTCGCCGGAAGATATCTCCGGCATGGCCGCGGCGCAAGGCATCCTCACCGCCCGCGGGGGTATGACGAGTCACGCCGCAGTGGTGGGACGGGGGATGGGGAAGTGCTGCGTGGTGGGCTGCAGCGACATCATCGTGCGCGAGGCAGAGCGCCGCTTTGAGGCCGGCGAGGTCGTGGTGAACGAAGGCGACCTGATCAGCCTCAATGGGTCCACCGGCGACGTCATCCTCGGAGCAGTGCCGCTGGTCAAGCCTCAACTGACCGGCAGCTTCAAGCAAGTGCTGGAGTGGGCTGATCGCACGCGCCGGCTGAGCATTCGCGCCAACGCCGACACCCCGCAGGATGCGAAAATTGCGCGCGACTTCGGAGCCGAAGGCATCGGCCTCTGCCGCACCGAGCATATGTTCTTCGGAGAAGAGCGGCTGCCCGCCGTGCGGGAGATGATCATCGCCAAGGATGTGGCCGCCCGCAAGAAGGCGCTCGCGAAGCTCCTACCGTTTCAGAAGCAAGATTTCATCGGCATCTTCGAGACGATGAAAGGCTTGCCGGTCACCATCCGGCTGCTCGATCCGCCCTTGCACGAGTTCCTCCCGCAGACCGACGACGACATCGTCCGCGTGGCCGCCCAGCTGCATGTGACCGAGCAAGCGCTGCGCGATACGGTGCACCGCCTGCACGAATTCAACCCGATGCTCGGCCACAGGGGCTGCCGGCTGGGCATCACCTATCCGGAAATCAACGAGATGCAGAGCCAGGCGATTTTTGAGGCGGCGTGTGAACTGGCCGCTTCTGGTGTCCAGGTGATTCCCGAAGTGATGGTGCCGCTGGTGGGCCATCCGAAAGAGTTCCAGATGACGAAGCGGGTCATCGATCAGGTGGCCCAGGCGACGATGCAGCGCTACCACGTCACGGTGAAATACCTGGTGGGCACGATGATCGAGGTGCCGCGCGCCGCCATGGTGGCCGATGCGATCGCGCGCGACGCGGAGTTCTTCAGCTTCGGCACCAACGACCTCACGCAGATGACGTTCGGCTTTTCGCGCGATGACATCGGCAAGTTCTTGCCGGCCTATCTGGAGACGAAGATCCTGGAGGTCGATCCGTTCGTGAAGCTCGACCAAGACGGCGTCGGGGCGCTCATGCGCATCGGTATCCAGAAGGGCCGCAGCGTGCGCAAGCACCTGAAAATCGGCATCTGCGGGGAGCATGGCGGCGAGCCATCGTCCATCGACTTCTGCCATCGGGCCGGGTTGGACTACGTGTCGTGCTCGCCCTACCGGGTGCCCGTGGCGCGCGTGGCCGCGGCCCATGCCGCCCTCCGCGACAAGAAATGAAAAAAGTCCACAGTCGATAGTCGATAGCTAAAAGGATGATTTTTACTATGGACTATGGTCTATGGACTATGGACTTGCGAGCGATAGCGAGCACATGGAATCGATCCGGGCCTACCTGAAAGATATCAGGTCGCTGCCCCTGCTCACCGCCAAGCAGGAGATTCTGCTGGCGCGGCGCATCAAGCGCGGCGATACCAACGCGCGGCGGCAGATGATCACCTCCAATCTGCGGCTGGTGATCAGCATCGCCAAGCGCTACTCTCACCTGGGCGTGCCCTTGATGGATCTCATCGAAGAAGGCAACCTCGGCCTCATGAAGGCGGTCACGAAATACAACCCGGGGAGGGGGTTTCGGTTTTCCACCTACGCCGCGTGGTGGATTCGCCAGTACGTCACGCGCGCCATCGCCAACCAAGGCAAAACGGTGCGCATCCCGGTCTACATGACCGAGGTGCTCTCGAAATTCAAACGCGTCACCGAAGAGCTCACCCAACAGCACAGCCGCAAGCCCTCCCCGTATGAATTAGCGCGCCGCCTGCGCCTGCCGATTCCGCGCATTCGCCGGCTGCAAGAGCTGGTCACCAGCGCGCAGGCCACCTCGCTGGAAACGCCGGTGGGCACGGAAGGCGAGACGGCGATGATCGATCTCTTGGAAGATGACACGCTCCCCTCGCCGCAAGAAACGCTCACGCGCTTTCTCCAGCATGAGCGGCTGGATGTGTTGCTTGCGCGCATGAGCGAACGCGAGCGCAAAGTGTTGACCCTGCGCTACGGCTTGGACGATGGCATCGGCCGCACCTTGGGCGAAACCGCCAAATCGTTCAACATCACCCGCGAGCGCGTGCGCCAAATCGAAGTGGTCGCCATGCGCAAGCTGCGCACCTTTCTCACCGCAGAAGAGCAGGTGACCACCGCGCAGAATGTCGCGGCCACGCAGGCGGCGCGCAAAAAGCTCTCGTCACACGCTTCGCCCCAGTAGCTCAGTATGGATAGAGCAGCGGTTTCCTAAACCGCGTGTCGCCCGTTCGACTCGGGCCTGGGGCATACTCTTGGCACTTAAAATTGCATCATGCTTGTTACGAACGAGTAACAACTGCGTAAAAAAATATGCTTGACAAGAGTTCCGATCATTCCTATAGTAAGGGCAATTGTGAAAGGAGGTGTGCTCGGACTCCCGGGGGATGGGAGCAAACACGGCGTTTGGCCTGGGCAGTCGGAAACCAGGATGCGGTGCGGTTCCTTGAACTGGTGAGTGGTCTGAGTACATCGGAGTGAGCGTGGAGGCAAGCAACAAGGAGGTCAGAGAATGATGAAGGCTACGCTTCGAAGCGCAGTCCTTCTGGGGCTTCTGGTCAGCGGCACACCCGCGTTTGCAGAGGTCCAGAATGTGAAAATTAGTGGAGACATCACGGCGCGTGCGTTTATGCGCAAGAACCTTGATCTGCACGATGAACATCAGAAAACGGGGGCCGGTGCCGACGCCTCAGGCGCAGGCTCTACGCCGCTCGAAGGTGAGAACTTCTTTATGACCACCACCGGCATCAACATCGGAGCCGATTTAACTGAAAACGTCTCCGCGTTTGTGCGGTTAGCCAACGAGCGTGATTGGAATGTCACGGCCACTCCCGCCGCAACCAGCGATGTGGCCATTAGCCAAAGTTATATCACGCTGAAGGAGCTGTTTTATTCTCCCCTCACGGTGAGAATTGGTCGGCAACCGATTACGTGGGGTCGAGGATTCGTGCTAGGAAATTATCTGATTCCCGGCACCGTCTATCGCGCGAATGACCTCCACTCCAGCATCACGGCGAATGAGTTTACGGACTTCACGGCGTTTGATGCGATCCGCGCCACGTTGGATTTGTCTAATGTTGGTGGGATGAGCCTGCCGTTGATGTTGGACACGGTGTACATCAAGCTGAATGAGAATAGCCCCAGCATCGGGGATGACGTGAACCTGATGGGGTTCAACCTCGGCACGAAGTTCAACAGCATGAGCTCTGAGGCGGAACTCTACTACCTGAACAAGCGAGACAAAAGTGGTGGTGGAGCGGGTTCTAATACCAACAAAGACGGGTCGGTCAGTACACTGGGTATTCGTGGCAGTACTAAGCCGATGGAGTCAGCCTATGCGTGGGGAGAGCTGGCTTATCAGTTTGGCCAAAATGCCGTTGATCCATCAGCCTCTACCTTGGTGGGTGAAGGTCACCAAGCATGGGCGTTTGACTTAGGGTTAGAGTACACCTTGGCGAACGTTCCTACCACGCCTAAGCTCGGCTGGGAATGGGAGTTCTGGTCAGGCAAAAACAGTGACAATGGAGTCGCGGGCTGGGATCCGATTGCGCGCGGCTACTACACGACGGCGCTACGAGAGTTCCAAACGGGTGGCACAACCCTCGGGTTCTACCCCACCGATCAAGTTGGTGATACGGGTGCTAGCACGAACCAATCCCAGATGGGTTGGTATGTCACCCTGAAGCCGATCGAGGATCTGTCGATCACGCCTCGGCTCACCTTCTTCTGGCAGGATATCGGCGCAGTTCCGGTCTCGACTGATACGGGGACTCGCACGGGTGGAGATCGACGGCACTTCGCCGGCACCGAGTGGGATACCAACATGGTCTACAACTACACGGATGACGTGCAGTTTGGTGTCCTGTATGCCTTGTTCTCACCGGGCAGCATCTACCGGACGCCGAATGACTCCACCGCGCAAGAGCTGATCACCACGGTGGGTGTGAAGTTCTAGGCGAGTTGGTGGTTGTTTTTCAGCCCCCTGCTTCGCAAGAGGCAGGGGGCTTTTTTTAGATCGTATGGCATACATGCCTCAGTCTCCCTTACATATCGCCTTCGTCTGGCACATGCACCAGCCGTATTACCGGGACCGGGTCACCGGTGCCTGCTCGATGCCGTGGGTGCGCCTGCACGGTTCAAAAGATTATTTGGACATGGTGCAGATGCTGGACGAATTTCCAACCATCCACCAAACGTTCAACCTCGTGCCCTCGCTCCTTGAGCAACTGCAAGAGTATCTGCCGCCCCAGAATCGCTCCGACACATTCCTCGACGTGTCTCGCAAGCCTGCGGCGGAACTGAGCGAGGAAGAGAAGCGGTTTCTTCTCCAGCACTTTTTCATGGCGAATGTCGAGCGGATGATCAAGCCGCACCCGCGCTACCACGATCTGCTGGCCAAGCGCGGACCGGAGGCGCTCAAACGTTTTAAGCCACAAGATTATCTCGATCTCCAAGTCTGGTTTAATCTCGCGTGGATCGACCCGTGGCTCAGGCGCCGCGATGCCGACCTGGCCCGCCTGGAACAGAAAGGCGCTCAATTTACGGAGGAAGAGAAACAGCTCGTCCTTGAGAAGCAGACGGCACTCCTCCGGCAGATCATCCCGGCGTATCGCGCGGCGCAAGCGCGCGGCCAGGTGGAGTTGACCTGCTCGCCCTATTACCATCCGATCATGCCGCTGCTCTGCGACTTGCGCGCAGCGATGGCAGGGATGCCCCAGGCGACCCTCCCTGAGGCGCCCTTCCGCCATCCGGAAGATGGGGCCTGGCAGCTCGCGCAGGGCTTGGCCGCTCATGAGCGGCTGTTTGGCCGCAAGCCCTCCGGTCTGTGGCCGCCGGAGGGCGGCGTGAGCGACGAGCTGGTGCGCCTGTCGCTTGAGGCGGGGGTGCGCTGGATCGCCACCGATGAAGAGATTCTCTGGCGCACGCTCAAGACCGCCCCATCGCCTTCATTGCGCTACCGGCCGCATCTGCTTCGCCGGGAAGGGAAGGAAGCGGCCATCATCTTCCGCGATCGCGAGCTGTCCGACCTGATCGGGTTTGTGTACAGCCAATGGGAGGCGCAGCCGGCCATTCGCGATTGCATCCGGCGTCTGGAAGCCATCGCCGAGCAGACGGCCGCCAATCCCTCATCGGCGCTGGTGAGCATCATCCTCGATGGAGAAAATGCGTGGGAGCATTATCCTGGCGATGGCCAGGAGTTTCTGCAGGGCCTTTATCGCGCGCTCGCGAATGATGCGCGGTTCCGGTGCGTGACGGTGAGTGAATTTCTCGCGCAGCATCCCGCCAGCGGCGAGGCCTCGCTGCCTACGCTGTTTCCCGGTTCGTGGATTGATGGGAATTTTTCCACCTGGATCGGCCATCCGGAAAAAAACGCCGCGTGGATGCTGCTAGCGCAGACGCGGGCGATGCTGGAGGCCCAACCGGATCGTGCCGCCGACCGAGCCGGCACCATCCTTGCTGGCGAGGAAGTGCCGCGCGCTGCGGAGCGCGCGGCCCTGGAAGACGCCTGGCGCAATTTTTACATCGCCGAAGGCAGCGATTGGATGTGGTGGTACGGCGATACGCACAGCTCCGCGCAGGATGATGAGTTTGATCGGCTCTTTCGCGTCCACCTCATGAATGTGTATCGCGCGCTCGGGCAGCCTCCGCCTCAGGAGTTGGAGCGTCCGCTCAGATGCGCCCGGGTGCTGTTCGCCGGCAGCGAACCCACGGCCCCCATCAGCCCTCGCATCGATGGCCTGGAGACGACCTATTACGAGTGGCTGTACGCCGGACGCGTGGACTTGCGCAAAGACGGCGGAGCCATGCATCGCGGCCTGCAGCGGCTGCAGATGCTCTGGTATGGCTTCGATCTCTCCTGCACCTACTTCCGGCTGGATCTCCAACGCGTCGAGGCGACGGCCCCGGCGGCCTGGGAGATTCGGTTCGAGTTTCCTGAATCGCAGCTCACGCTCAGCATCCAACAAGATCCCGCCGGCGCCATACGGGCGACGCTCAACGGCCAACCGCAGGTCGTAACCCCGCCGGAGGCGGTGGTCGAAACGCTGGCGTGCGCGTATCAACGGATCCTTGAGGTGCGCCTACCCACCGCGCGGCTCGGTGTGCATCCGGGCGCGCCGTTGCTGCTGGCCGTCTCGCTGCACCACGACGCCCAGCTCGTTGAACGATACCCAGCACGGGGTGCGTGCCGACTGTCGGTGCCTGCCGTGGACGCTGATGCGCACGTCTGGTCGGTGTGATACAATACCGCGATGGGAGCCTGCCGCACGAACGTCGCTCGGTTGCTCGGATTTACGCTGTGCGTGGTGCTGGTGGGCTTGCTGCTCAGCGTGATTGTGAAAGTCTGGGTTGATCTGTCGTGGTGGAAAGTGTTCCGGCGCTGCGTATCGATCGCGGCTTCTCTGAGCCTGGTGTTCTTCCTGTGGCGCGTCCATCATCAATCCATCCGCTCGCTGGGCCTGGGGCCCTGGCATCCTCTCGGCAAACGCGACCTGTTGCGGGGCGTGCTCTTGGGCTGCGGGACGGTCGCCCTTATGGCGAGCCTCTATCTGGGAACCGGGCTCTGCCTGATCGCTGTCCACCCCAATACGACCCGCGTCTGGTTGACATTGATCGGATTTATCCCGGCCGCCCTGCTGATCGGGGTGCTGGAGGAGCTGATTTTCCGCGGCTATGTGTTGCAGCAACTGCTGGCCTGTTCGCCGGAACCATCCCGGTTCCGGCACTTCGCTCGGCGTGGATTGCCTTCGCTTCGGAAGGTGGCTGCGGTGACCGGCAGCAGCCTCGCCTACGCGCTCGTGCATATCCGTGCGGTGCCGGTGTGGCCGCAGAGCGGGTTTGAATTGATTGGGTTGTTTCTGCTGGGCGTCGTGCTGGCGATCGCCACGCTGAAGACCAAGCAGTTGTATCTGGCGATCGGCCTCCATGCTTCGCTGGCCTATTGGGCGCGGGTCAACAAATTGCTGATAGCCTTTCCCGGTCCGTCGTGGCAATGGCTGGTGGGGACAAATCGGTTGGTGAACGGGATCGTGACGTGGGTGGTGTTACTGGGGCTGGGATGGTATCTGAGCAGGAAAAGGCCGAGCGCCCGCCGCGCTCGGCATTCCGCAGCTGCCATGATGGCAGCTGCTTCAGAGGAAGATACGTAACCTAGGAGGTGGGCATGAGAAAACACATGGTAGCCTGTGCATTCGGAGGGGTCGCGCTGGTCATGGTGCTCGGCGTGTCACGTACGGCCCAGGCCGGTGAAGGGTACTGGAATGGCTCCTCAAGAAAGCTCGGGCGCGGGCTGGCGAACATGGTGACCGCTCCGATGGAATTGCTGCGCGAGTCCTACTTGACCGGCTCGAAAGATGGCGGCATTGCCGGGGCGACGGTAGGCGTGGTTCGCGGCATCGGCTCTACCATCGCCCGAGAGGGTGCGGGCATCGTGGAAGTGCTGACGTTCTATACGCCGGCCCCCACACCGGACTTTCAACCGATGATCAAGCCGGAGTTTGTCTTTGCCAACGGCAATTGGGCGGAGTGACCAGATGCGTGCTCGCACGGCCTGGTTGCTGGTGACCCTCGTGGCGCTTGGGGTGGGCGCGCCGGCGGCGTTCGCGCAGGACCCGATTCATAAGCTTGGCCGCGGAGCCGCGAATGTCCTCACGTGTTGGATTGAGCTGCCCAAGAATTTTCACCTGGGCATGCAAGAAACCAATCCGGTGTTGGGAGTCGCGGGCGGTCTGCTCAAAGGCGTCGGCCTGGCGGCGACGCGGTTGGTGTTCGGGGTCTATGAAGTGGTGTCCTTTCCGATCCCGTATCCGGCCGCGTACGCGTCACCGTACGAAAGCCTCGAGCTCTCAGACTACTCGTGGGAATAAGAACAGTGCTCTTGGTGGCGGCCGTGTTGGTGGGAGCGGCCTCTGTTCAGGGCAGGGAAACCGGCGCTCCGCCACTAAATCACCGGCGGACGCCCGC